>Ga0210086_1000128_pt1 | contig 47007 bp, 48 predicted proteins | sample China_Galinas_PW_3_FD_184867 | JGI IMG/M metagenome (GOLD analysis project Ga0210086, IMG submission 184867) | Wetland microbial communities from San Francisco Bay, California, USA, that impact long-term carbon sequestration - China_Galinas_PWB_D2... | ecosystem: Environmental > Aquatic > Marine...
CGCCGGCGGGCATCTTCGCCGCCTTCTCGGCCCAGTAGCGCGCCCGGGCGGTGACGTGCGCGGCGTCGCAGGTGTCGGTGAAGATGCCGAGGTGCTCGATCGTGCCGGCTTCGACGTTGTCGCCGGTGAGAAGGAGACGACGCGCCAGCACGGGGCCCAGCCGATGAAAGAACATGTGCAGGCTGCCGAGCGCGGGGCCGAGAAAGCGCGTCGCGGGCATGCCGATCTTCGTGTCCCGCGCGATCACCGAGATGTCGGTCATCAGCGCGATCTCGAATCCGCCGCCGAGCGCGTAGCCGCTGATCTCCCCAACGGTGACCTTCGGGAAGCCCATCAGGTTGTGGTAGAAACCGAATGACTTGCGGTCCAACGTGAGTCGGCGGCGCTGGCTGGGGCGGCTCTTGGCCTTGCCTGCGTCGCGCTCGGCAGTTGTCTGCTCTTCGCGCAAGCGCTCATCGCCATACCAGCCGTAGGCGTTGTTCATGTCCGCCCCGGCGGAGAACACTCCGCCTGCTCCGCGCAGCAGCACGACGGTGAGATCGTCGTCCTGGGCCACCCGATCGAGCATGCGCGCCATACTGTCGCGCATTGCGGCGTCGTAGGAGTTGCGCTGCTTCGGGTTGTTCAACGTGATCGTGGCGATCCGTTTGTCGCGATCGATGTCGAACAGAACCCGATCATCCGATGTCATGGGTGCTCCTGCTTCTCGGAATTCGTTTCGCCTCAATGGTTTTGTCTTTGCCGAACGCCAGCGTGTTGCTGCGAGCAACGGCGAGGTGGTCGTGCGCAAGACGAATCGCCCGGTCTTGATTGCCGTCGCGGATCGCATCGAGCAGGCGCTGGTGGTCGCGCAGCGCGGCCCGCATCGTTTTGGCCGTCTTGGTTGAATCGTCGCTCCACACCGACGACTCGTGCGCCGACCAGATCACCTCCAGCGACCCGATCAGCAAGATCATCGATTCGTTGCCGCACCGGGACACGATCGACTCGTGAAATCGCCGGGCGTTCGGCACGTATCGTGACAGGTCGTCGAACTGCGCTGTCTGCCGCTCGATTTCGGCTTCCAAGAACGGCACCACCTCGGTCATCCGGTCCGCGCGGGCGGCACACATCCCAGCGCAGACCGGTTCGAGATAGAGCAGCGCGCCGCTGACGTCGGCTGGGGTCGCAGCCCGTGCCTGCAGCACCATGCTGATCATGTGCGCAGTCCGCTCGGCCGACGGTTGCTGCACGACCGCGCCGCCCACGTTGCCGCGGCGCACCGATACCAGCCCGTCGACTTCCAGAATGTGGATGGCTTCGCGCAGCGCCGGAGGACTCACGCCGAACTCGTGGAACAGCGTTTCCTGCGACGGCAGCACATCCCCTTCCTTCACTCGTCCGGACAGGATGTCGTCGCGCAATCGCGACGCGACGATCTCGGCGACCCGCGGCTGGCGGATTCGCTGCGAGGGCGGGCGAGTCATCGGTCGTCCCGCCGCAGCGCGTATCGAGACACGGTCAGCTGCTCGGGAGCCATTGCCACCGCGTTTAACTCACCGCTACAGAGCACCCGATCGTCGAGCAGAATCCGGGCCGTCGACGTGACCGCACCGGCCACCTCGGACCGGACGACGTCGAACCGCAGCTCGGTCAGCACGGGCGTCGGCCGGCGAAACGTCACGGTCAGCGAGCGTGTCCTGCCGGTGCGCGCCGCCGCGCAGTTCTGGTGCTGTGTGACGCAGTCGAAGAACACGGCGAGGAAACCACCGTGGACCAGACCGGGTGGCCCCTCGAAAACCAAGGGGAAGGTGACGGTTCCGGACGCCGACTCGGCGTCGAGATCATCGAAGCGGTATTCCGGAAAGCACGGATTGAACGCGCCGATGTCGAATGCGTGGCCGAGGTAGACGCGCTTGTCGTCACCGTCGGTGTCGCATCGCGGAGTGCTGTCCGCCGGCACGATGTCGGCGAGCTCGCGTTCCCAATCCGCGAACTGGGTGAGCATCGCGTCGACGGTCGGGTGGGGATGTTCGAGGGATAACAGCATGCCCGTCAGGCGACGGATCGCCCGGGCCGCGGCGACCGTCTGTGCCAGCGGCCGCTCACCGAACCGGCGGTCGTCCTCACGGGCCATTCCGCGGCCACCCCTTTTTCGCTCCTCGCGTCCGCGCTCTTTCCTTGCTAACTTATAGAAGATAGCACTGTAATAGCCTACTGTATTGGCAACCGTAAATAGCTGGAGGTTGACGGTGGCGGCTGACGGGTCGGTGGCGACACGGCGTGAGGGCGCGGTGCTGCGGATCACGCTCGACCGCCCGTCGAAGCGCAACGCAATGAGCCACGAGATGGTCGACGTGGTGGTCGCTGTGCTGACCGGCGCCGCCACCGACGATTCGCTTCGCGCCATCCACATCACCGGGGCCGGCGGCGATTTCTGCACCGGGGCAGACTGGGTGTCCACCAACGAACCCGGGGGCCCACGGCCCCGCACCGGCGACATGGTTCGACGCATTCCGCATACGGCACACCGGATGATCGAGCTCGTCCACAGCGTTCATCTGCCCGTCGTGTGCAGTGTGCGCGGTTACGCCGTCGGTCTAGGCTGCAATCTCGCCCTGGCCGCCGACTTCACGGTGGCCGCAACGGATGCCGTCTTCTGGGAGCCCTTTCTGACTCGCGGCTTCACCCCTGATTCCGGCGCCACCTGGCTAGTGCCGCGACTGGCCGGACTGGCCCGGACGAAACGGATGCTGCTGCTCGGCGAGAAGGTGCCCGCCGCCGAAGCCGCGGACTGGGGGTTGATTCACCGCTGCGTCGACCTGTCGGAACTCGGCGACACCGTCGAGGGCCTGCTCGAACGATTAGCCGCCGGGCCCACCGTCGCGTTCGGCCTGGCCAAGCAGACGATCAACTATGCCCAGCGGACAACGCTGACCGAAGCGATGACGCAGGAACTTTTCAGCCTCGAACTGTCATGCCGCACAGTCGACTTCAAGGAAGGCCTGGCGGCGTTCCGGCAACACCGGGCACCGGACTTCCAGGGCCGCTGACCGAAGGGATACCCATGTCAGTCGAAGACACGATCAAGTATGAAGTCGACGGACACAAGGCCACGATCACGCTGAACCGGCCCGACGCGCTCAACGCGCTGAGCCCGCACATGATCACCGAGTTGCGTGCGGCGTATCGGGACGCGGAGAACGACGACAACATCTGGCTGCTCATCGTCACCGGCACCGGGCGCGCGTTCTGCACCGGCGCAGACGTGAAGGATATCCCCGGCGACGGCAAGGTCATCAACGAGCGGCCGTATCTGTCCAGCTACGAGCAATGGGAAGCGCCGCAGGAAGGGACGCCGCCGTTCCGGAGCATGGCCAAACCGGTGCTGGCGGCCATCAACGGCCTGTGCTGCGGCGCCGGCCTGGACTGGGTCACCACCGGGGACATCGTGATCGCGTCCGAGAAGGCGACGTTCTTCGATCCCCACGTCAGCATCGGGCTGGTCGCCGGGCGCGAGGTGGTGCGGCTGGCCCGCGTGCTGCCGCGGTCGGTCGCATTGCGAATGGCGTTGATGGGCAAGCACGAGCGGATGAGTGCGCAACGCGCGTTGGAGCTCGGGATGATCAGCGAGGTCGTCGCGCATGAGCATCTGCTCGAACGTGCCCACGAGATCGCCGACATCGTGAACTCGAACGCACCGCTGGCGGTCCGCGGCACCAGGCTGGCCATCCTGAAGGGGCTGGATCTGCCAATGCACGAAGCCGAGATGCTCGCCGAAGCCTTCCGCGAACGCAACCTGCACACCGAGGATTCCCTCGAAGGGCCGAAGGCCTTCGTGGAGAAGCGGACCCCCGATTGGCAGTGTCGGTGACAGGCTTCCAGACGATTGCGCTCGACGTCGACGCCGCAGACCGCGTGGCGACCGTCACGTTGAACCGTCCCGAGGTACTCAACGCGTTCAACCGAACGATGTGCGAGGAGATGGCGCAGGCATGGCGCGCCGTCAAGGCCGACGATTCCGTCAATGCCGTCGTGTTGCGCGCAGCGGGCACAAGGGCTTTCAGTGCCGGCTTGGACGTCAAGACGCCCTACGGGCAGCCGGCAAACGTGTGGAACCACGAGGATCCCGGCGAACCGCTCAGTCCCAAATGGCAGAAGATGTGGAAGCCCGTAGTGTGTGCGGTCCAGGGCATGTGCACGGCGGGCGCGTTCTACTTCGTCAACGAATCCGACGTGGTGATCTGCTCAACCGACGCGACGTTCTTCGACTCCCATGTCAGCGCGGGGCTGGTCTGCGCGCTGGAGCCGATTGGGCTGATGCGGCGCATCGGTCTCGGTGAGACGCTGCGGATCGCGCTGATGGGCAACGACGAGCGGATCAGCGCGGACACCGCGCTGCGGATCGGGCTGGTGTCGGAAGTGGTATCCCCCGAACGGCTTTGGGATCGCGCCCACGAGATCGCCGCGACGATCGCCGCCAAGCCGACCTCCGCGACGCAGGGCACGGTGAAGGCGATCTGGGAGTCGCTGGACAAGCCGTACCGCGCGGCGCTGGAACAGGGACTGATCTACACGCGGCTCGGCAACCCGCTCGGACAGGCCGAGCTCGCCGCGACCGATACACCGGCCACCGAGCCGAAGCTGCGCTGATGGACCACCCGCTGGTTGCGCGCATCGCTGGTGTCCTCGAGCTGCAGCCGGATGCGCCCGCGATCGAGTTCGAGGGCCAATGGTTTTCGTGGCGCGAGCTCGGTGACGCGGCCGGCCGGATCCGAGCGCTGACGCGTCCGGCCGCGCAGGTGGGAATACTGCTGCGGAATCGGCCGGCGCATGTGGCCGCGCTTCTCGGGGTGCTGCTGCGCGGCGGGTGTGTGGTCGTCATCAATCCCTCCCACGGCGAGGACCGCATCCGGGCCGATCTGCAAGCGCTGCGGCTGCCAGTTGTCGTCGGCGAACCCGACGACTTGGCGAGGTTCTCGTCCGCGGGTGCGACCGTGGTGTCGATCTCGGGACTGGCGGACGAGCCCCGCGTGTCGGGGGCAGACGGTGGCGCCGAACCCAGCCACCCCGGCGTTGCGGTCCGGATGCTGACCAGCGGAACGACCGGGCCGCCCAAGCGAATCGACCTGACCTACGACATGCTGGCCCGCAGCGTCATCGGCACCGAGTTCGAGCAGTCACCGGCTCCGGCTCAGCTGCGCCGCGGCGTCGCGATCGTCAACGCGCCGCTCGTGCACATCGGCGGGGTGTTCCGGGTGCTGCAGTGCCTAACCAAGGCGAGGCCGTTCGTGCTGCTGGAACGCTTCGAGCTAGACCGATGGGCCGCGGCGGTACGCACACACCGCCCGGGCGCGGTGTCGCTGGTGCCCGCGGCGCTGCGGATGGTGCTGCACTCCGACCTCACGCGCGACGACCTGGCAGGCATCCGCGCCGTCACGTCCGGCACCGCCCCGCTGTCACCGGAAGACGCCGATGCGTTCACCGAAAAGTTCGGCATTCCGGTCTTGACATCCTATGCGGCAACGGAATTCGGCGGCGGGGTGGCTGGCTGGTCGCTTTCCGACCACCAGAAGTACTGGCAGGCCAAACGCGGCAGCGTGGGCCGTGCGACGCTTGGTGCGCAACTGCGGGTGGTCGACGAGGGTGGCACACCGTTGGGCACTGACCGGGTCGGGTTGCTGGAGGTCAAACCAGGCCAACTGGGCGACTCCACCGACTGGATCCGCACCACCGACCTGGCCCGCATCGACGCGGACGGCTTCCTGTGGGTTCTCGGACGCGCAGACCAGGCCATCATCCGCGGCGGATTCAAGGTGATACCGGACGCCGTGCGCGCCGCGCTGGAGAGCCATCCGGCGGTGCTAGGTGCGGCAGTGGTCGGCCGGCCGGACCGACGTCTCGGCGAAACCCCGGTCGCCATGGTCGAGTTGCGCACCGGTGCCTCCACCGAACCCGACGAGCTTGCCGGATTCCTGCAGACACGCTTGGCGCGCTACGAGATCCCGACCGAGATCGCGATCGTGGCCGCTCTCCCCAGGACACCATCGGGCAAGGCCGACATGACCACGGTCAGAGGCTATTTCGCCACCGCTTGCGAGCATGCCCACTAGCTCGACGATCGCCCGTGTCCTGCGTGAGCAGTCGCGGGATCGCGGCGGCCATCCTCTCCTGGTCTGCGACAGCGAGCGCATCACCTATGCCGAAGCCGACCGGCGCTCCGCGCAGCTGGCCCGTGGTTTGATCGCTCTCGGCGCAGGCAAGGGCACCCATGTCGGAGTGCTCTACCCCAACGATGTGCACTTCGTCGTCGGCATGCTGGCCGCCGCGCGCATCGGCGCCGTCGTCGTGCCGTTTTCGACGTTCGCGACCGGGCCGGAAATTCATCGGCAACTCGTTCACGGGGATGTCGAAATACTGCTTGCCGCAGCGTCATTTCGGTCCCACGACTATGCGCGGCGACTTGACGAGATGACGTCGTCTCCGCAGCTGCGTCACCGGTTTCACGACGTCGGACCGGTTTACCGTCTCGCCGACTCGGTCGACCAAACGCTGCTTGCGGCGATGGAAGACGACGTCGACGGTTCCGACACGCTGGCGATCGTTTACACGTCCGGTTCCACGGCCGCCCCGAAGGGCGTCGTGCACACGCACGCAGCACTGCTGGCACACCAGCGCAACCTCAACGACATCCGCGGGCTGTCAGCGCAGGACAGGCTGTTCTGCAACTCGCCGTTCTTCTGGATCGGCGGGTTCGCATTCGGCCTGCTCGCGACGCTCGTCGCGGGTTCGACACTGGTGTGCTCGACCACTGTTGACGCCGGTGAGACGCTTGACTTGCTGGAAGCCGAGAAGCCGACTCTCACAAATGGTTTCGCCGTATCAGTCGCGCCCCTGGCACGGCACCCGAGCTTCGCGGCTCGCGACCTGTCATCGATGCGACGGGGAAACCTGTACCCGATCATGGCAGCCGACGTGCGGCCCGCCGACCCCGAGTTACGCCACAACATGCTGGGCATGACCGAAGCCGGCGGCGTCGTACTGCTCAGCGGCGACGAGACCGACCAACCCGAACCCCGCCGCGGCTCGTTCGGCAAGCCCGCACCCGGCTTCGAGACCAAGGTCGTCGAGTCCGGCGAACTGTGCATCCGTGGACCGTATGTGATGCAGCGCTATTACAAGCAGAGCCGGGAAGAGTGCTTCGACCCCGACAGCTGGTTCCACACCAGTGACCTCGTCCGTACCGACAGCGACGGCTACTTCTACTTCGTCGGCAGGCGAGGTTCGATGATCAAGACCGCCGGCGCGAACGTCGCTCCGGCAGAGGTAGAAACGGCCATAAACAAGGTCACCGGGGGGATGGCGGCGTACGTGGTCGGCCTCCCCGATCCAAAGCGCGGGCAGCAGGTGGTCGCGGTTGTCGTCCTCGCCGACGGTGAGCAGTTCGACGAGTCCGCGCTGCGGCACAAACTGAAGTCGCAGCTGTCGGTGTACAAGATCCCGGCCCGGTTCGTCGCACTGTCCGAGTCAGAGCTGCCGCTCCTGTCGAGCGGCAAGGTGGACGTGGAGAAGCTCAAAAGGGCGTTCGATGCGTGAGTATCCCTTGACCGTCGATGCTCTGGTGCGATTTCGCGCCGCCCACCATGGCACCAAACCGGCGGTCGTCGACCCGACCGCACGGATCACATACCGCGAACTCGATGCGACCACCCGCGAGCTGGCCGCAATCTTCGTCCACGCCGACGTGCGCAAGGGCACTCGCGTCGGCCTGATCATGCCCAACAGCGTGCAATGGGTGCAGTTGGCTATCGCGCTGACCCGGATCGGTGCAGTGCTGGTGCCCCTCAGCACGCTAATGCAGCCGCCGGAACTGATGGCGCAGCTGAGCGTGGCCTCGGTCCAGTTCCTGATCTCGGTGGAGGAGTTCCGCGGGCACCGCTATCTCGACGATCTGAGGTCGGCGGACACCAAACTGCCTGCGCTGCGTCATGTTTGGACGGCAGAGGAGATAGCGCATGCTGCAGCTGACGATGCGGCCGCGCGGATCGCCGATTCGCTCACCACGATCGTGACGCCCAGTGACCCGATGGTCATCATCTTCACGTCGGGCAGCAGCGGACCCCCGAAGGGAGTCGTGCACTCGCACGGCAGCGCGTTGGGTGCGGTCGCGTCAGGACTGGCGGCGCGTTGCATCGATGCGGACACCCGGCTGTACCTGCCGATGCCACTTTTCTGGGTCGGCGGCTTCGGCAGCGGAGTACTTTCAGCGCTGCTCGCCGGCGCCGCCCTCGTCACCGAAGAAACTCCCCATCCGCAGACCACGCTGCGGCTGCTGGAGCGGGAGCGCGTCACGTTGTTCCGCGGCTGGCCGGAGCAGGCGGAAGCACTGGCGCGCCAAGCTGATTCGGTTGGCGCCGACCTGTCGTCGCTGCGACCGGGAAGCTTGGAGGCGCTGCTGCCGCCCGACCAGCGCGCCCGGCCGGGGGCGAGGGCCAAGCTCTTCGGAATGACGGAGGCCTTCGGCCCGTACTGCGGCTATTCCGCCGACACCGACATGCCGCGCTCCGCCTGGGGAAGCTGCGGAAAGCCGTTCGACGGCATGGAAGTCCGGATTGTCGACCCCGACACCGGCGCGCCCGCCCCGACCGGGACCGTTGGGGCGATTCAGATCCGGGGCCCGCACACCATGCGCAGGATGTGCCGGCGCAGCCGCGAGGACCTGTTCACCGCTGACGGGTTCTACCCGACCGGGGACCTGGGAAATCTGGACGACGACGGCTTCATGTTCTACCACGGCAGGTCCGACGACATGTTCAAGGTTCGTGGGGCGACGGTCTATCCGAGCGAGGTCGAGGATGCGCTGCGGACCATCGACGGCGTCGCGAAGGCCTATGTCACCGGTGTCGGCGGTGAGGTGGGTGCGGCGGTGGTGTGTGACACCTCCGCAACCACACCCGAGCAATTGCGCGATGTCGCCCGGAAGCTGTTGAGTTCCTTCAAGGTCCCGACCATGTGGCTGCTGGTGGACTCGGATGACGTCGTCCCGCGTGGCGCCACCGGCAAGGTCGACGTCCCCCGGCTGCGCGAGATGTTGGCCCGTGTCTGAGCCCAGCTGTTCACTTCCATCCTCGCCAGTGCCCCGCCAAAGCAGAAGTGCACGCCGTAGCCGAACGCGACGTGCATGAGTTGCAGTTGGATCGATCAAGAGGACCGCTCGGCGTGGTTGACCACGCCGTGCTCCACCAGGTGTTCAACCAGCGGTGCCACCCCCGCGATGAAGTGCTCCGCCATGGCGGTTCGTGCGCATTCTTCGTCGCGCCTTTCCAGCGCGGCGATCACGCGGCGGTGGTCCTTGACGGACCGGTACGGCCAGCCCTCGACGGTCGGGAAGACCGCCTCGGGCGCATAGCGGGTGATCTGGCCCATCAGCTGCGCCAGCTTGGGCGAATCCGCCGCCACGTTGATCGCCCGGTGGAACTCGTGGTTCAGTCGCACCGCAAGTTCGCGATCCGGCTGTCGGTACGCGCCTTCGAGCTGAGACTGAATGTCCTTGATTTGCCGCAACTCTTCTTCGGTGATGTTGGCCGCCGCCCGCGCCGCCAGCTCCCCTCCGACATGCGCCTGCACGCCGGACACGTCGGCGATGTCCCGCACCGTCACCGGCAACACCATGAAGCCGCGATGTGGCTGTTGAGCGAGAAGTCCCTCGGCGCGCAACTCGAGCAGGGCCTCCCGCACAGGTGTGACGCTGACCCTCAGCTCGGCCGCGAGCTGCTCCAGGCGGACGAATTCTCCTGCACCGTAGGCGCCTTCGAAGATCCGCCGGCGGACGTACCGCGCGACGTCTTGGGAGAGTTGCTGCCGCGCAACGAAGTCCGGAACGGTCAACAGGGCCTTCTCCTCTTCGCGCAAGCGGCTCATATCCGGTATTCAGCGAGCAGCCGCTTGCTGATGATCTGCTTCTGGATCTCGCTGGTCCCTTCGCCGATCAGCAGGAACGGCGCGTCCCGCATCAGCCGTTCGATCTCGTACTCCTTGGAATAGCCGTACCCACCGTGGATGCGGAAGCTCTGCTGGGTGACCTCAGCGCAGTATTCGCTCGTCAGGTATTTGGCCATGCCGGCGGCCAGGTCGTTGCGCTCGCCGGAATCCTTCAGCCGGGCGGCATTGACCATCATAAGATGTGCCGCTTCGACTTTCGTCGCCATCTCGGCAAGCTGGAACGCGATCGCCTGATGCTCGGCGATCGGTTTGCCGAACGTCGAGCGTTGCTGCGCGTAGCGCACCGCCAGTTCGAATGCGCGGATCCCGACGCCGCACGCGCGGGCGGACACGTTGACCCGGCCCACCTCGATGCCGTCCATCATCTGAAAGAACCCCTGGCCCGGTGTTCCGCCGAGGACGTCGTCGGCACTGGCGACATAGCCGTCGAAGATCAGCTCGGTGGTGTCGATTCCCTTGTAGCCCAGCTTGTCGATCTTGCCCGGGATCACCAGACCCGGCGCGACTTCGCCGAAGCCAACCGGCTTTTCGACGAGGAACGCGGTCAGGTTGCGATGCGGCTTGTCCGCGCCTTCGTCGGTGCGCACCAGCACCGCCACCAACGTGGAGCTGCCGCCGTTGGTCAGCCACATCTTCTGGCCGTCGATGGTGTAGTTGCCGTCGGGATTGCGTTTCGCCCGGGTGCGGATCGCCGCGACGTCCGAGCCCAGCTCCGGCTCCGACATCGAGAATGCGCCGCGGGCCTCACCGGCCGCCATCCGCGGCAGGAGGTCCTGCCTTTGCGCATCGGTGCCGTGCTGGCGGAGCATGTAAGCGACGATGAAGTGGGTGTTGATCACCCCCGACACGCTCATCCAGCCGCGCGCCAGCTCCTCGACGCACAGTGCGTACGTCAGCAGCGACTCCCCCAGCCCGCCGTACTCCTCCGGGATCATCAGCCCGAACAGGCCCATGTCCTTCATCTGGTCGACGATTTCCTGCGGATAGGTGTCGCTGCGCTCCAGTTCCGGCGCATTCGGGATGACTTCCTTCTCGACGAATTGCCGTACAGTGGAGAGAATTTCGGTTTGGAACTCGGTGAGTCCGAGCGTCTGCGCGAGTCTGGTCATGTGTGTAATCTCCTCAGCGGGCGATGGTTCCCGCGTTTTCCAGGCGGGTGATCTCGTCGGAACTCAGTCCGAGGTGTTCGGCGAGCAGCCCGGCGGTGTCCTGCCCCAGAACCGGCGCCGGCCCGCTCGCGGGATGGACTCCGTCGAACGACACCGGCATGCCGGGCGCGAAATATTCGCCGATGCCGGGCTGGTGCATTCGGGTGAACAGCGGGTTGGCCACCACGCGGTCATCGGACACCACCTCCGCGAATGTCCGATAGCGCTCGAACAACACGGTGGTGGACGACAGCGCTTCGGTGATCTCGCCAGCCGTGTGCTCGGCGAACCAGACCCGGAACAATCCGGACAGCACGTCGCGGTAGCGGTAGCGGTCGTCCTCCGAGCTGAAGTCGGCGCCGAGCGCCTCAGCGACTGCGGACACCGCCGTCCCGGTTCCCGTCACGTCGACCAAGTCGCGAAAATGCCTACCGGTCAACAGCACGACCATGAACGACGCGCCGTCTCGGCTGGTGAAGTCCTGGCCGTACTGGCCGTAGATCGCGTTACCCAGCCGGGGACGCTGTGTCCCGTTGATCTGAGGTTCGCTCAGGAATCCGAGGTTTCCGCCGGTCGCGAGCGCCACGTCCTCCAGCGCCACCCTGATGTCGGCGCCCTCACCGCTTCCGTCGCGCCGGCGCACCGCCGCGGTCACCGCGAGCGCCGCGTACAGGCCGCAGCAGATATCCCAGGCCGGCAGCACATGGTTGATGGGACCGGCGTGATCGGCGGGCCCTGTGACGTAGGGGAATCCGATCGCCGCGTTGACGGTGTAGTCGACACCGGTGGAACCGTCACCCCGGCCGAGCAGCAGGACGGAGATGACATCCGCACGCATCGCGGCCAGCCGCTCGTGGGACAGCGAGGCCAGCCCGGCAGCGTTCGTCACGACGATGCCGTCACCCTCGACGATCAACCGCTGCACCAGCGCTTGCCCCTCGGGTGAGCGCAGATCGATTGTCGCGGACCGCTTTCCCTTGTTCAGCCCGGTCCAGTAAATCGAGGTCCCGCTCTCGGCGAGGGGCCAGCGGCGGAAATCGGCCGCGCCGCCGATCGGATCGACCCGGATAACCTCGGCCCCCAGCTGCGAAAGCGTCACCCCGCACAGCGGCGCGGCGACGAAGCTGGAGACCTCGACGACGGTGAGGCCGGCCAGCGGCAACGTCACTGCCCTCTCCTCTCGAAGACCGCGGCGAGTCCCTGGCCGCCACCGATGCACATCGTCTCCAGCCCGTAGCGGGCGCCCCGCCGGTCGAGCTCACGGGCCAGGGTGGCCAGCATCCGTCCGCCCGTCGCGCCGACGGGATGGCCCAGCGATATCCCGGAGCCGTGCACGTTGGTGCGGTCACGGTCGGCCGCGGTGAACTTCCATTCCCGCACCACCGCGAGAGCCTGCGCGGCGAACGCTTCGTTGAGCTCGATGAGATCCATGTCGGCCAGGCGCAGGCCCGCCTTGGCCAGCGCGAGCCCGGTCGCCGGCACCGGGCCGATGCCCATGACGCTCGGCGCCACGCCCGCCACCCCCCACGACACCAGCCGCACCAGCGGCGTCAGACCCAGTTCGTCGGCTTTTTCCGGAGTGGTCACCACACACATCGACGCGGCGTCGTTCTGCCCGCTGCTGTTGCCCGCGGTGACCGTGGCCTCGGAATCCTGTTCGTGCAAAACAGGTTTGAGCTTACTCAGGGACTCGATGGACGTATCGACCCGCGGATGCTCGTCGGCGTCGATCAGGTCCTCGCCTTGGCGTGTCCGCACGGCGACCGGAATGATCTCGTCGGCCAGAATTCCGTCTTTCTGGGCGGCTACCGCGCGGTGATGCGACATCACCGCCAGCTCGTCCTGCTCCCGCCGGGAGATGCCATACTCGCGCCGCAGATTCTCGGCGGTCTCCAGCATGCCGCCGGGCACAGGATGGTGGCGCCCGCCCGCCGTGGTCCTGCCGCGGGCGAGACCATCGTGCACCCTGACTCCGGTGCTGGCCCCGCCCCAGCGCATATCGGTGGAGTAGAACGCGACGTTGCTCATGCTTTCGGCGCCGCCGGCCACCACAAGGTCGTTGTCGCCGTTGGCGATTTGCAGGCAGGCCTGGATGACCGCCTGCAGGCCCGATCCGCATCGGCGATCCACCTGCATGCCCGGCACCGTCACGGGCAGGCCCGCGTCGAGCGCCACCACTCGGCCGATCGCGGGTGCCTCGCTGCTGGGATAGCAGTGCCCGAGGATGACGTCCTGCACCGCGTCGGGCGCGATGCCGGTTCTGTCGAGCAGCCCCGTCAGCGCCGCGACGCCGAGGTCAACTGCGGTGAGCGACTTGAACATTCCGCCATAACGGCCGATCGGCGTGCGCACGGGTTCGCAGATCACCGCTTCTTTCGGCATCACATGAACCGCCCGCCGGTGACTTCCAGGACGGTCCCGGTCATGTACGACGACAGGTCGCTGGCCAGAAACAGCGCCACCTTGGCCACCTCGGACGGCTCCCCGGCGCGACCCATCGGCACCTCGGCCACCTTTTGGTCCCAAATATGTTGCGGCATAGCCTCTGTCATTGCCGACCGGATCAACCCCGGCGCGATCGCGTTCACGCGGACTCCGAGGTGGGCAAGTTCCTTCGCCGCCGCTTTCGTCATGCCGATGATCCCGGCTTTGGCGGCCGAATAGTTCGTCTGGCCGACCAAGCCGACCTTTCCCGACAGCGACGACATGTTCACTATCGTGCCGCGCTTGTTCTCCCGCATGATGGCCGCCGCGCTGCGCAGGCCGTTCCAACTGCCCTTCAGGTGCACCGCGATGACCTGATCGAACTGCTCCTCGGTCATCTTGCGCATCGTCGCGTCACGGGTGATGCCGGCGTTGTTCACCATGATGTCAAGCCCACCGAACCGCTCGACAGCCGTCGATGTCAGCGCGTCGACATCGCCCGCCCGGGTGACGTCACACCGCACGGCCGCAGCGACCGCATGGCCTCCGAGGCGCTCGGTTGCCGCCGCGGTGGCATCAACGTCAAGGTCGCCGAGAACAACGCGGGCGCCTTCGGCGACGAATCGTTCCGCGATCGCGAAACCCAAGCCCTGCGCGCCTCCCGTGACGACCGCGGTCTGACCGCTCAGCATCGACAACCGTCACCTCTCATCGTTCGTCGTCACCCCTCACGTCCGGGGCCACATCATATTTCATATATGATCTGGCCCCGGACGTGGCCCCGCTGCCTTGAAGAGGATCCTGAAACAGATGAGCACAGGAGTCGTCAGCGATGAGGACTTCGGAGACATCTTGGCGCAGACGCGTCACTTCGTCCGCACGGTGGTGGTTCCGCGCGAACAGGAAATCATGGTCGGCAATCGCGTTCCCGACGAGATCCGCGACCAGGCCAAGCAGATGGGTCTGTTCGGATACGCCATTCCCCAGCAGTGGGGCGGCCTCGGCTTGAATATCGCCCAGGATGTCGACCTCGCGATGGAGCTCGGCTACACCTCGCTTGCACTGCGTTCCATGTTCGGGACCAACAACGGCATCGCCGGCCAGGTGCTGGTGGGCTTCGGCACCGACGAGCAAAAGGCACGCTGGCTCGAAGTCATGGCGTCGGGTGAGGTGGTCGCTTCGTTCGCACTGACCGAGCCCGGAGCGGGCTCGAACCCATCCGGCCTGCGCACCAAGGCGATTCGTGACGACGGCGAGTGGGTGATCACCGGGCAGAAGCGCTTCATTACCAATGCCCCGACGGCCCAGTTATTCGTGGTATTCGCCCGGGCCAGGCCAGCCGACGACAACGGCGCGGGTATCGCGGTTTTTCTCGTGCCGGCCGACGCAGCCGGCGTCGTCGTCGGCGCGAAGGACGCCAAGATGGGCCAGGAGGGCGCCTGGACCGCCGACGTGAGCTTCACCGACGTGCGGGTGCCCGACAGCGCGTTGGTGGGCGGTAGCGAAGACATCGGATATCGAGCGGCCCTGACCTCTCTGGCGCGCGGGCGTATTCACATCGCGGCACTGGCCGTCGGTGCGGCTCAGCGGGCGCTGGACGAGTCGGTGGCCTACGCCGCCACGGCTACGCAAGGCGGGAGGCCGATCGGAGAGTTCCAACTCGTGCAGGCGATGATCGCAGACCAACAGACCGCCGTGATGGCCGGCCGTGCGCTCGTCCGCGACGCGGCGCGGCTGTGGCTCACCGACCAGGACCGCAGGATCGCGCCGTCGGCGGCAAAACTGTTCTGCACCGAAATGGCAGGCAAGGTCGCCGATCTCGGCGTTCAGATCCACGGCGGTAGCGGATACATGCAGGGCGTCGCGGTGGAACGCATCTACCGTGACGTTCGACTGTTGCGGCTGTACGAAGGGACGAGTGAGATCCAACGCTTGATCATCGGCGGCGGACTCGTCAGGGCCGCGCAACGGGGGTTGCCATGAGCGGGCGGCTCACCGGCAAGGTCGCGTTCGTCACCGGCGCGGCGCGCGGCCAGGGCCGCGCCCATGCCGTCCGGATGGCCGCCGAAGGTGCCGACATCATCGCTGTCGACGTGGCAGGCAAGCTCCCGTCATGCGTTCCCTACGACTCGGCAACTCCCGAGGACCTGGCCGAGACGGTTCGGCTGGTCGAAGGCACCGGCCGCCGAATCCTCGCCTCCGTCACGGACATCCGGGATTTCGACGGGCTCCGGCAGGTCGTCGACGACGCTGTGGCCACGCTGGGACGCCTCGACGTCATCGTGGCCAACGCGGGCATCTCGGCTCCGCAAGTCTGGAGTGATATCACCCCGCAGGACTTCCGCCGACGTCATCGACGTCAACGTCACCGGCACCTGGAACACCGTGATGGCCGGTGCGCAGAAGATCATCGACGGCGGCCGGGGCGGATCGATCATCCTGATCAGCTCGGCGGCCGGAATCAAGATGCAGCCGTTCATGGTTCACTACACCGCCAGCAAGCACGCGGTCACCGGCATGGCGCGGGCGTTCGCCGCCGAGCTCGGCAAGCACTCCATCCGCGTCAACAGCGTGCACCCCGGTCCCGTCAACACCGCGATGGGCAGCGGGAGATGGTGGACACGTTGACCAAGGCCACCGAAACCAACCCGCAGCTGGCGAATGTGCTCACGCCGTTTCTGCCGAACTGGGTCGCCGAGCCGGACGACATCGCCGACGCCGTGCTGTGGCTGGCCAGCGACGAATCCCGAAACGTCACCGCCGCTGCAATCGCTGTCGATCAGGGCTCCACCCAGTACTGAGCCGGCTCGTGTCCGACACCGATTTCGCCGAAACCCTGGCAGCGCGGCTGCGCGGCTTCGGTGAGCGCCCGTGCATCGAATTCGAGCGAAAGTGGTACTCCGGCAGCGACATCACCGGATACATCGACGACATCGCTGACGCACTGGCGCAAGCCGGCCTGTCCTCCACCGATCCGGTGGGCGTGGTGGTGCGCAACCGGTCGCCGCACGCGGCCGCCATTCTCGGGTTCGTCGCCGCCCGAAGACCCGTCGCGATGATCTACTCGTATCAGTCACCGCAGTCGATCGCCCGAGATATCGGGGCTCTTCGCGTGCCGGCTGTCGTGCTGGACCGCGACGACTGGACGGAGGCGGTGGCACAAGCCGTTTCGCGGACCGGTGCCGCCGCCGTCGTCGTCTCGCTGGGTGGAGTCGAGCTGACCGCGACCAGAACGCGCGTCGACGGGGTCGAGCCTGACCCGGCGCTCGCCTTGACCGGCATGCACATCCTCACCAGCGGGACCACTGGACCTCCCAAACGGATACCGGTCAAGACTCACGTTCTGCATCACACCGTCCTGTCCATGACCGTTGGACAAAACCCGTCCGCAGCCGACCCACCCGAGCTGGTGTATTGGCCGTTCGGCAGCATCGGGGTGTGCCAGCTGCTCACCGGACCGTACATCGGAAAGCGAACGGTGCTTCTGGAGAAGTTCACCGTCGACGATTGGGTGCGCGCGGTGAAGACCTACAAGATCAGGCGAAACGGTGTGCAGCCCGCGATCCTCCGGATGCTGCTCGACGCCGACGTGGCCCGGGAGGATCTCGCGTCGCTGGAGTACCTGGCCGGCGGATCGGCTCCGCTCGAGCCCCAGCTGCGCGAGGAATTCGAGCAGCGCTACGGCATTCCCCTGTTGTGGGCGTACGGTGCCACCGAATTCGCCGGTTCGGCCTGCGCGTGGACACCGGACCTGTACCGACAGTACGGCGACAGCAAGCGTGACAGCGTGGGTATGCCATTGCCCGGAGTGCGCGTCCGCGTCGTCGATCCGGACACCGGCGCCGAGCTTGGTCCGGGTGACAGCGGGCTGCTCGAGGCGCGCATCGACGCGATCGGACCCGACTGGGTCCACACGACGGATCTGGCGTCGATCGACTCCGATGGCTTCGTCACCATCCACGGCCGGGGCGACGGCGCGATCATTCGTGGCGGGTTCAAGATCCTGCCGGAGACTGTCCGCGGGGTGCTGCTCAGCCATCCCGCCGTCCGGGATGCCTGCGTAGTCGGCGTACCGGACCGCCGCCTCGGCCAAGTGCCGTTCGCCGCAGTCGAATTGAGACCCGGGTCGCGCGCCCCGCACGAATCGGAATTCAAGGACTGGGTCCGATCGTCGCTCCCCAGTCACCACGTCCCGGTCGCGATAACGGTCGTCGACGAACTGCCGCGCAACGCAGCGATGAAGTCCCGCCCCGGCGACGTAGCGGCTCTCTACAACCAGCGGTGAGGCGTGCCGAGTGTGGAGTTGTGTCACGCGAAATCGCGAAGAGCGTGCATCAACGACACGCTCGGCTGCTGCTACCGAGCGCAGGATCAGATCTCCGCGATGAGTTCCAATGTCTTGAGCTCGCGGATCGCCTGGCAGCCGCGCTGCAGCATTGCCACCATCATCGCGTCGCCGCGTTCGGTGGACGACGCGAACGCACAGCCCAGACTCGTGATCAACGGCGCCTGCAACATGCCCAACCGGTAATCGCGCCAGCATGTTTCCCGGTCGTAGCCGGTCACGCCGTAGCTCAGCAGAGCTTCGTGGTACTCGTCGACCAGCTGCTCTTCGATCGCCGCTCGCAACTCGGGCTGCAAGCTGGTTGCGGTGAAATACGACAGGTCTCTCGCCGGCAGTCCGATGCCCATCGTCTGCCAGTCGACGATTGTGACCCGGGTGGTCCCCGGATCGAACAACAGGTTGTCGAGGCGGTAGTCGCCGTGCATCAGAGAGTAGCGATCGCGTTCGGCCAGCAGCCACCGTGTTACCACGCTCATTGCCGCCGTGGCGGTTTCGCGGTCCGCGGTGTCGATGTGTGGGGCCAGCTTCTCCAGCGTCATGTCTACGGCCATCCGGGCGATGTCACCGAGACCTGTGATGGCAGGTTCGTCACCCGGCTTGGGCATCGCGATCTCGGCGAGGCCGAGCCATGTCGGGTCGCACCAGCTCGGCCCGTGCAGACCGGCCAGTGCCGTCACCGCCAGCCGTGCCTGCTCGGCGGTCGCGCCGAGAATCTGGTCACCTTGGACGGCCGGTGACATGTCCTCGATGAGCAGCGCGAAATCCGCGCCCTCGTTGGCGATGTCGGCATAGAAGCAGCGCGGCATCGGAACCGCCATCTTGTCGGCCACCCTGGCATAGAACGCGACCTCGCTGAGATAGCCAAGTGCCACACCGCCTTTGACGGCGTCGTCCTGTACCGGCAGCTTGATCACGAAAGTTTCTGGCAGCCCGGCGGGATTGGCCGCATACGTCGCGGTGATGCGGTATGTCGCACCGGTCTGACCGGTGCCGACCGCAGCGATGTCGAGTGTGTCGACCGCAACGGTCTCGCCGTTGGCGCCGAGGGCAGCGGAGAGCCAGGCGGGGGTGACGTCGGTAGGCCGACCGGGGATGGGCAGGCTCATCGCGACGCCTTGGCCCGCGCGATCATGCGGGCCGATGCGCGCTGCATGAGGCCGGGCGCCAACCGAACGAAAAGCCAACCGCCGTAAGCGATTCTGGGAACCACAAGAATGCCCTTCTTCTTCTCGATGGCGCGCAGCACGTCCCGGGCCAGCCGATCAGGGTGATAGCCGGTCTGACCGCGCATCCCGGTGAGAAAGAAACTGCGGCCCTCGAAGTCTCCCACCGCGCCCTTGTCGAGAATCGGCGTCTCCACCGCTCCCGGGCAGACCACCAGCACGTCGACGCCGCGTGCTGCGGCCTCGGAACGCAGCGCCAACGACAGCCCGACAACGGCGTGCTTGGTCATCGCGTAGCTGGTGAGCCGGCCCGCGGGGACCAGTCCCGCCATCGAGGCGGTGTTGACGATGTGGCCGTGTCCTTGGCGGACCATCACCGGGTAGGCGGCGGCGACACCGTGCACGACGCCGCGGATGTTCACGTCGATGATCGCGTTCCACTGGTCCAGCGTCAGCAATTCGGTGTCGCCGCCCCAGACGATGCCGGCGTTGTTGAACATCAGATCCAGCCGTCCGGCGCGCGTGACGGTGTCGTCGACGACGGCTTGCACGGCACCAGCGTCAGTGACGTCGAGGCGCGCCGAGGTCGCGGTGCCCGGTCCGGTCGCCTCTTTGGCGACGCGATCGGCAGCGTCCGCGTCGATGTCGGTGCATACCACGTCGGCGCCCGCCGCGACGAGCGCCAGTGTGAGTGCGGCGCCGATTCCGGAGCCGGCGCCGGTGACGATGGCTTGCTTCCCAGTGAGATTCACGGTGTCGACATCATCCTTTCCACGTGCGCCAACACATCTGGATAGCGTTTCAGGTGGGCGCCGCCGTTGAGGTCGAGCACTGCGCCGGTCATCCAGGAGGCCTTGTCGGAGACCAAGAACAAGACCGCGTCGGCCACATCTTCTGGCGTCCCGATGCGGCCGAGCGGGGTGTTGTCGACGTACTCCTCCAGCGTGCCGGGGACGAGCTTCACGCCTTCGGTCAGCGGCGTGTCCACGAACCCGGGCGACACTGCGTTCACTCGGATGCCGCGCGGTGCAAGTTCCAGCGCCGCAACCTGAGTCAGCATCGCCAGCCCGGCCTTGGCGGCGCAGTAGGCACTCATGCCCGACGCGGCCAGCCGGGCGTTCAACGACGTCAGCGACACCAGAGATCCCCCGTCGCGCAGATGCCGCCCGGCGTGCTTGGCGACGATGAACGCGCCGACCAGGCACACGTCGACGACGGACCGGAACTGCTCGACCGGCAGTTCGGTGATCCGCCCCACCCCGCCGATTCCGGCGGTGTTGACCACGATGTCCAGCGGCGCCACCCGCTCGAAGAGCGCGGCAACCGAATCCTCGTCGGTGACGTCGACCGCGGCGCCGGCATGCGGCTCGCCGAGCTCACCGGCTCGCTGGCCGGCGGCGTCGGCGTTGAGATCGGCAATGGTGACGCGCCAACCCTGTGCGGCAAAGCCTTTCGCGACCGCCCAGCCGATACCTGAGGCACCACCGACGACCAATGCCACACGTTCGGAGTCTCTTTCCGACAATCTGCCTCCAACTGTCGTCATTCGGCTCCCGACTGTAACCGTAAGGCTTTCGGGAAGGTGGACAGACCTTCCTCCAGGGCGTTAACGTAGCCTTACCTACCCAGACGAAGGTGGTCGCGCTGATGTATGTGTGCTTGTGCCTCGGCATCACCACCGAAGCCGTGCGCGATGCGATCGATGGTGGCGCGTCGACGTCGCGGCAGGTCGCCGCCGCATGCGGCGCGGGCTCACAATGCGGTCGCTGCCGTCGGACGGTCAGGGCGATCATCGACACGCGCGCGGACGCCAACACGTCGCCGAAGCATCATTTCTGGAACCCGCTCAAGCATCTGAGCGCCTGACAACGCCTGACAAGGCGCGGTACCCCGGCGTGGGCACCTGGTCCGTTACCGGCTATTGACACCAGGTTGGCCGCTTGGTTTTATGTTGGTAACGCCAGTTAACCTGGTCATGTTTACCAAGGTACCCGGGGAGATGAAGGGCGATGGCGTCACAACTCGAGGCGGGGCATTACGAGCTCAGCCACTTGAGGTCGTTGGAAGCCGAGGCGATTCACATCATTCGCGAGGTCGCCGCGGAGTTCGAGCGGCCCGTGCTGCTGTTCTCCGGCGGCAAGGACTCGATCGTGATGCTGCACCTGGCGCTCAAGGCCTTCCGGCCGGCCCGGCTGCCCTTCCCGGTCATGCACGTCGACACCGGACACAACTTTGACGAGGTGATCGAGACCCGCGACCGGCTGGTCGCCGAACACGGAATCCGGCTCGTCGTCGCGTCCGTGCAGGATGACATCGACGCCGGCCGCGTCGTCGAGAACGGGCCGTCACGCAACCCGCTGCAGACCGTCACGCTGCTGCGTGCCATCCGAGAACACGGATTCGACGCCGCGTTCGGCGGCGCCCGCCGCGACGAAGAGAAGGCACGCGCCAAGGAACGCGTCTTCTCGTTCCGCGACGAATTCGGGCAGTGGAATCCGAAAGCCCAACGCCCCGAGCTGTGGCAGCTCTACAACGGCCGGCACCGCAAGGGCGAGCACATTCGGGTGTTTCCCCTCTCGAACTGGACCGAGTACGACATCTGGTCCTACGTCGGCGCGGAGGACATCACGCTGCCCGCAATCTATTACGCCCACCGCAGGCCGGTGTTCGCCCGCGACGGCATGCTGCTGGCGGCGCACCGGTTCCTGCAGCCGAACCCCGGCGAAGAGGTCTTCGAGACCAGCGTGCGGTTCCGCACCGTCGGCGACGTCACTTGCACCGGCTGTGTGCAGTCCACTGCCGCCACTGTCGAGGACATCATCGCCGAAACCGCGGTGTCCCGGCTCACCGAGCGTGGCGCCACCCGTGCCGACGATCGCATTTCCGAAGCCGGGATGGAAGACCGCAAGCGGGAGGGCTACTTCTGAATGGGGCGAGCGAAGCGACGGGAGAACTAATGGGGCGAGCGAAGCGACGGGAGAAATGATGGCGACGCTGCTGCGCATCGCAACGGCCGGCTCCGTCGACGACGGCAAGTCCACACTGATCGGCCGGCTGTTGTATGACGCCAAGGCCGTGATGGAAGATCAGTTGGCGGCCGTCGAGCGCACGTCGAAGGAGCGCGGAAACGAATTCACCGACCTGGCGCTGGTGACCGACGGGCTGCGCTCTGAGCGGGAGCAGGGCATCACGATCGACGTCGCATACCGCTATTTCGCCACGCCCAAACGCAAATTCATCATTGCCGACACACCCGGGCACATCCAGTACACCCGCAACATGGTAACCGGCACCTCGACCGCGCAACTGGCGATCGTGCTCGTCGACGCTCGGCAGGGACTGCTGGAACAGTCCCGCCGGCACGCGTTCCTCGCCTCGCTGCTCGGCGTCCAGCACATCGTGCTGGCCGTCAACAAGATGGACTTGATCGACTGGGACCAGGCCCGGTTCGAAGAGATCCGCGACGAGTTCCACGCGTTCGCCGCACGGCTGAATGTGCATGATGTGACGACGATTCCGATGTCGGCGCTGCTCGGCGACAACGTCGTCAGCAAGTCCGGCAACACGCCGTGGTACGAGGGCCCCCCGCTGCTGTCGCATCTGGAGGAGGTGTACATCGCGGGTGATCGCAACCTGGTCGACGTCAGATTCCCGGTTCAATACGTGATCCGGCCGCAGACGCGCGAGCACCGTGACCATCGCAGTTACGCCGGAACCGTCGCAAGCGGGGTGATGCAGGTCGGCGACGAAGTCGTGGTGCTGCCCAGCGCCAAGACAAGCCGGATCACCGCGATCGACTCGCCGACCGGCCCGGTGGCCGAGGCTTTTCCGCCGATGGCCGTGTCGATCACCCTGGCTGATGACATCGACGTCTCCCGCGGCGACGTAATCGCGCGAATAAACAACCAGCCGCGCGCCACACGGGAATTCGACGCGACGGTGTGCTGGATGGCCGACGATGCGGCCCTGGAACCCGGACGCGAGTACGTCATCAAGCAGACCACCAAGACCACCCGCGCGAGGGTGACGGCGCTGGACTACCGGCTCGACGTCAATACACTGCACCGCGACAAGAGCGCAACAGCGTTGAAGCTCAACGAGCTTGGCCGCATCACGCTGCGCACGCAGGTACCGCTGATGCTCGACGAGTACACCCGCAACGCCAGCACCGGATCCTTCATCCTGATCGACCCGGCGACGAATGTCACGGTGGCCGCGGGCATGGTGTTGCGCGCCGTGTCCGCGCGCGATGCCGCCGTGCGCGCGTCGAGCCCGAACACCGTCGAACACCAGCCCCTGGTGACTGCGGCCGACCGGTTGTCACACGGAGTCACGTTGTGGTTCACCGGCTTATCCGGCTCGGGCAAGTCCTCGGCAGCCATGCTCGCCGAGCAACGCCTGCTGGAGTCTGGGCGCCCGGCGTATGTGCTCGACGGCGACAACCTGCGGCACGGCCTGAACGCGGATCTCGGGTTCAGCATGGCCGACCGCGCCGAGAACCTGCGGCGGCTGGCCCATGTCGCCAAGCTGCTCGCCGACTGCGGGCAGGTGGTCTTGGTGCCGGCGATCAGCCCGCTGGCCGAGCATCGCGAACTGGCGCGCAGGATTCACGAGGAAGCCGGCGTGCCGTTCTTCGAGGTGTTCTGCGACACGCCGTTGACCGAGTGCGAGAGGCGCGATCCCAAGGGGCTGTATGCCAAGGCGCGGGCCGGTGAGATCACGCATTTCACCGGAATCGACAGCCCGTACCAACGGCCGAAGAACCCCGATTTGCGGCTGACACCTGATCGCACACTCGAAGAACTGGCGCAGCAGATCATCGAACTGGTGGCGTCACAGCAATGACAGACCACGAATTGGCCGCCCGGTTGGCCACCGAGGCGGGCCGGCTGCTGCTGGCTGTGCGCGACGAACTCGCCAATGCTTCCTCCGGCGAGCGGAAAGCCGCTGGCGACAAGCGATCCCACGACTTTTTGATGGAAGCGTTGGCAGCTGAGCGGCCGGGCGACGCCGTGCTGTCGGAGGAAGGCGTGGACGATTCCGTTCGGCTGTCCGCCGACCGCGTGTGGATCGTCGACCCGCTCGACGGCACCCGCGAATTCTCCGAACTCGGCCGGACCGACTGGGCTGTGCACGTGGCGCTCTGGCAAACCGGGGAACTGGCCGCAGGTGCGGTTGCCCTTCCCGCGCAGGCAATCACGCTCGCGACGCCGTCCGTGCCCGCACCGCCGGCGGCTCCGTCGGCGCCACGGATCGTGGTGTCGCGCACCAGGCCGCCCGCGATCGCGCTGAACGTCCGCGACCGACTCGGGGGCTCTCTCGTCGAAATGGGCTCTGCAGGAGCCAAAGCCGCGTCGATCGTGCAGGGACTCACCGACGTGTACGTCCACGCGGGCGGACAGTACGAGTGGGACAACGCTGCTCCGGTGGCGGTGGCGCGCGCCGCCGGTTTGCATGCCTCGCGCATCGACGGCTCGCCGCTGGAATACAACCGACGCGACCCGCTGCTGCCCGATCTGCTGATCTGTCGGCCAGAATTGGCCGATGCCGTGCTCGCGGTCACCAGCTGAGAGGATCGCCGCATGCGGATGTCTGCCAAGGCGGAGTATGCGGTACGGGCCATGGTGGAGCTGGCCACCATCGACGAGGGCGTTCTGCTGAAGACCGACGAGCTGGCCCAGGCGCAGGGAATTCCGCCGCAGTTCCTCGTCGACATCCTGTCCGACTTGCGCACGGACCGCCTCGTGAAAAGCCGGCGCGGCCGCGACGGTGGCTACGAGCTCGCCCGTCCGGCCGCCGACATCAGCATCGCCGACGTGCTGCGCGCCATCGACGGGCCGCTTGCCAGCGTCCACGACACCGGACTGGGCGACCTTCCGTACACCGGAGCGACGGCCGCGCTGACCGATGTCTGGCGTGCGTTACGCGCCAGCATGCGTTCGGTGCTCGAACAAACCCGGCTGTCCGATGTCGCGGCCGGCAAGTTGCCCGCCCACGTCGGCAAGCTCGCAGGCGACTACCTCGACCAGGAACACAAGCGAGGCCACCGCAGCACCGGTTGAGCTCAGCTCGCTTGCGCCATAGGCACTCTGCTCCGAAGGTCGACGGCGATCAGCCGGGCGGCCGCGTTCTGCCAGTTGTGCAGTGACCGCTGCGGAACCTCGGTGACGAACCACTGCCAGGCCTGCCGTGCAACCGGGTCGAGGCCCGATGCGGTCGCGTTCTGCGCGTATGCCCGCACACCGACCACGTACGGGAAATAGAGGGCGTTGTAGTACCGCCATTCGTCGGTGGTGCCGAAGTCGCCGCCGTCGCGTGGCTTGAGCCGCGCGATGCTGTCGGACAAAAGCGCCTTCAGCTCGTTGGCCCGCTCCAGCGGCTGATCGGGCACGCCACGCCGGGCGAGCCGCTCGTCGATCTCCGGAAGTGCGGTCAGCGGGCTGGCCACCAGCTTCGACAGGTCGCCGTAGTGCCCGAGCGCGCGGCGGGTCAGGCGGGTGAACGCATCGTCGTCGACGTCGTCGAGCGGGCTGCCCTTGCGCAGCGGCAACGCCGCCTCGGTGCTGCGCAGCGTGGCACGGTCTGCCCACAGCGCCGGGGATCTCCAGAACGCAACTCGGTCGAGCAGCCCGGCGAGCGGATCGGAGAAGACGTGGATCGTGATGGCCAGCGCCAGGCTGGTGAACAACAGCACCGTCAACGCGGTCCGGCCGGATCCGTCGGGACCGACGACGGCCAGGCCGACCAGCGCCTGCCCGCCGAAGAGGACGACCAACACGCACGTCCCGGCGAACGACCGCAGCATGTCGGCGCGCAGCGCCTGGCCCTCGTCGAACGCATCCCAGAGCGCCACCGCAAGACCCAGTAGAGCGACGTCGAAGCCCGTCGACGCCAGCGCGAGCCAGCTCGGCACCAGTCCGAGCGGGATGATCAGGATCGCGTTGCCCAGCGCGAAGAACAGCGTCGCGACGATCACGAAACCCGCCACCGGCCCCGGCTGGGACCGGCGTACCACCGCGACGAACATCGCGCCCAGCGTCGACACCGACACCACGCAGAACATCACCCAGTGCCCGGCGCGCAGCGGCCCGTCCACGTTTCCGGCCATCACCGCGCCGACCAGCGCACCCGCTGCCACGACCGCAATCAGCAGCCCCTCCCCGGCGCGGCTGCGCCAGCCGTCACAGGGCCGCGAAACTCGTCAGCCCGATCGCGGCCAACACCAGGACGGGCTTACGCGGGTCGCGGGCCAGCAGGTACAGGCCCAGCCACAGACTCAGCGTGAAGACAACAGCCGACAGCGCAGCCACGGTTCAAGTGTCCCACGGGCGATGAGCCGCTTGCGCGAAGAGCAGAAGGCAGCGATGAGCCGCTTGCGCGAAGAGCCGAAGGCAGCGTTACATGCCGTAACGGCGGTGCCGCACGCTGTAGTCGCGCAGCGCACGCAGGAAGTCCACCCGCCGGAAGGCCGGCCAGTACGCCTCCGTGAACCACATCTCCGAATACGCGCTCTGCCACAGCAGGAATCCGGAGAGCCGCTGCTCGCCCGACGTGCGGATCACAAGATCGGGGTCGGGCTGACCCGACGTGTACAAGTTTTCCGAGATGGCCTCGACAGTAACGGCCTCGATCATCTGCTCGGGTGTCGCGCCGTTGGCCAACTCCTTGGACAGCAGCGCCCGCACGGCGTCGGCGATCTCTTGCCGGCCTCCGTAGGCAACCGCGACGTTGACATGGAAGGTGCCGGCCTGACCGCCCTTGTCGGTTGTCGATTTGACGGCCTCGCGCAGCCGCCGCGCAGGCTCCTCCCCGATCAGCTCCAGGTCCCCGACGGTTTGCACACTCCAGGGGTTGGCCGGCGCACAGATCTCCTCCACCACATCGGTGATGATTTCGATGAGTGCGTTGAGTTCGTCGGGTTCGCGCTGCAGGTTCTCCGTGGAGAGCAGGTAGACGGTGGCCATCTCGATGCCGGCGTTGGCGCACCAGCGCAGCATCTCGGCGATCTTGGCCGCACCCATTCGGTAGCCGTAGCTGACGTCGTCGTAACCAAGCTCACGCGCCCACCGCCGGTTCCCGTCGCACAGCACGGCGATGTGGCGTGGGAGCTCGGACTTCGACCGCTCCAGCCCCTGCCGCAAGCGCATCTCGTAGAGCCGGTACAACGGATCCTTGAGGCGCGGCGGAATGATCTCCACGGGAAGTCAGACTACTGTGGCATCCGAGAAATCCCTTGCGGGCAATGGAGGTGAGATGGCCGTCGACGTCGCCGGGGTCGATCGGTCGCATCAGCAGAACCATTACGCGGAAGATTTTCCTGAGGCCGTCGTCGACAGCGTCGCCCATATTCTCGGGAAACCGCGGTTACGCGGCTGGATTCACGTCTACGGCGCCGCGATAGCGATCATCGCGGGCGCGGCACTGGTGTCTGTGTCGTGGGCCGTGGAGTCACAGCGCGCCGGCGTGTCGACGTTGATCTACACGTTCACGATCGTCGCGATGTTCGGCGTGAGCGGCGCATACCACCGGGTGCACTGGAAGTCCGAAACGGCCCGCAAGTGGATGAAACGCGCCGACCATTCGATGATCTTCGTGTTCATCGCGGGCAGCTATACGCCGTTCGCGTTGTTGGCATTGCCGCAGCGAAGCGGGATGGTGCTGTTCTGGATCGTCTGGGCCGGAGCGTTCGCGGGCGTGGCGCTCAAGATGCTGTGGCCGTCGGCGCCGCGGTGGGTGGGTGTGCCGCTGTACCTGCTGCTGGGCTGGGTGGCCGTGTGGTTCATCGGTCCGATCATGCACGGGGCCGGAGTCGCAGCGTTGGTGCTGCTGGCCGTCGGCGGTGCGTTGTACAGCATCGGCGGCGTGCTCTACGGGTTGAAGTGGCCGGACCTGTGGCCCACTGTGTTCGGCCACCACGAGTTCTTCCACGCCTGCACCGCGGTGGCTGCGATCTGCCACTACATCGCGATGTGGTTCGCGGTGTTCTAACCGTCTTGCGCCGAACGTGCGCTGGTTGTGAAAAAATCGCGAAAATTTCGCCGTGGCGGCACGCTCGACGAGGCTTCCCCCGTTCTACGAGGACGACTCCTGCTAGAGGACGGACAGGTCGTCGGGTGACCAGAACGCCCGCATCGACGTGATCTTCGCGTCATCGTCGAACGTCATCACGCTGATCGGCTCGACCCGGGTGCTGTTGTCTCCCATGTTCACGGTCAGCCGCCACAGAAAAGCGACCTCGTTGCCCGCCGTTTTCAGCTCCACCAGCTCCGCTTTCTTCTCAAGGTTTTCGATCGCGGCGTAGAACTCGTGGATGGCGTCGTGGCCGTGGCGGACGTCGGAGCCGATCGGGTCCTCGATGGTGGCCCCCTCGGCGTAGAGCCCGGTGATCTCGTCGGCGCTGCCGTTGGCGGCGAGCAGGTCAAGGTAGCGCTTGACGGTCGCAGCGGGTTCGGCGCTTGCCACAAGCGGCACGTTACACGGGTGTGGAAAGCGCCGCTGCCAGCTCCCCGGCGGTGGTGACCGGCAAGTCGCACACCGGACCACGGCACACGTAGGCCGCGTCGGCTCCGCGCACCCGGCCACGCCCGGCCAGCAGTTCCGACGAGTCGGGCGCGCCGCCGACAACGATCGCTCCACCCGGGGCCAGTTGGCGCGCACTGGCAAGCAGTTCCGAGTCGGCGGGGTTGCACGCCACCGCGATCTGCAGCGGACCGCGCACCGCGGCTTCGGTGACTGCCAGCCAGTGACCGGCGGACCTAGGTGCCCGTTCGATCAGCAGCGTGTGCGCGGCGAGCGTCTGCACGGCCGCCTGCCGATAGCGGTCGCCGCCCTCAGGCGCCAGGTAACCAGCAGTCAGCAGCGCCTCGGTGATCAGCGCCGCGCCCGACGGGGTGGCGCCGTCGGCCGGGTCGGAGGGCCGCAGCACCAGCGCCTCGGCGTCGGCCGCGGTGTCGAACCACCGGCCCGGCGAAGCCGCGTCGGCGAACTGCGCCAGTGCGGTGTCCAGCAGCTCGGTCGCGGCCATCAGCCAGGACGCCTCGCCGGTGATCTGGTGCAGCGTCAGCAAGCCGGTGCTCAGCGCACCGTAGTCCTCCAGGATCGCGGGGCTGTCCCCGACCTTCCCGCCGAGGCTGGCCCGCCGCAGGCGCCCGTTGACCAGGTGCAGGATCAGCAGCGAATCCGCGCACCGCGCAGCGGCGTCGACCAGATCGGGCCGGTCCAGCGCCACACCGGTTTCCGCCAGCGCGGTGATCGCCAGGCCGTTCCACGCGGTGACGGCCTTTTCGTCGCGGCCGGGCTGCACGCGACCGCGCCGGGCGGCCAGCAGCGCGTCCCGCACGCGGGCGAACCGTTCGGCGTCGTCGGGATCGGACGGCAGTTGCAGCACCGAGCTGCCGTGCTCAAAAGTTCCTGCCGGGGTGACACTGAAAACTGTTGCGGCCCAACGACCGTCGTCATCCCCCAGGACATCGCGCAGTTCGCCGGGCGTCCAAACATAGGTGAAGCCTTCGAAGCCGGCGGCATCGGCGTCCAGGGAGGAGGTGAACATGCCGTCCGCTTCCAGCGCGGCGAGCATGAATGCCGCTGTCTCCGCGGCGACCCGCCGGGCCAACGGATCACCGGTGCGCCGTGCCCAGTGCGCGTAGAAGCGCAGCAACAGCGCGTTGTCGTACAGCATCTTCTCGAAGTGCGGGACGATCCACGACGCGTCGACGCTGTAGCGGGCGAAGCCACCGGCCAACTGGTCGTAGATCCCGCCGCGCGCCATCGCGGTCGCGGTGCGCTGCACCGCCGCCAGCGGTGCCGGGTCGCCAGTGCGTTCGTGATTGCGCAGCAGCGCTTCCAGCAGCGCAGACGGCGGGAATTTGGGCGCGCCCCCGAACCCGCCGCGTGCGACGTCTTCGTCGGCCAGCACCGCCGCAACGGCGTCGTCACACAGCGTCGACGCAACCGCCGGACCACCGCCCGGCAGCCCGGAAGACTGCCTGCGCAGCTCCGATGCGATCTGGTCGCCCGCGCGCTCGACCTCGTCGCGGCGGGTGCGCCAGGTGTTGGTGACGGCGGCCAGCAGTTGGAGGAACTGCGGTTTCGGATAGTAGGTGCCGCAGAAGAACGGGCGGCCGTCGGGCGTGAGAAAACACGTCATCGGCCAGCCGCCCTGGCCCGTCAAAGCCACGGTGGCGTTCATGTAAACCGCGTCGAGGTCCGGACGCTCCTCCCGGTCGACCTTCACGCAGACGAAGTCGGCGTTCATTGCTTGCGCGACCTCGTCGTCTTCGAACGACTCGTGTGCCATCACGTGACACCAGTGGCACGCGGCGTAGCCGATCGACAGCAGTACGGGGACGTCACGCGCGGCCGCCTCGGCCAGAGCCTCCGGTGTCCACTGCTGCCAGTGCACGGGGTTCTCGGCGTGCTGGCGCAGATATGGGCTGGTGGCTTCGGCGAGCGTGTTAGCCGCCGGGTTCATCGCGAGTCCCCTCGTCGTCGGGTGCCGGCTCGGCGGACAGCGCTGTGGAGTTGTCGTCGGCGGCGGACTGGTCGGGTTCGGGGTTCTCGCGGTCGAAACTCTCGGGAAGCTTCTTCAGATGCCTGTTCATCGACCAGATCAGCGCGAAGGTGCCGATCAGCAGCAGCACGACGATCAGCAGTCCCACCGGGCTGGCCTTGCCGAAGTCGGGCCCGGTGTTGCGCGGCGCGTCATCGGCCAGCAGCGTGATGAGCGTCGTCATGGGTCGATCCCGGTGAACAGGTCGGTCTCGGGCAGGGTGACCGCGACCCTGGATCTGGCGAGCTCGAATTCCTCTGTCGGCCAGAGCCGTTGCTGCCAGTCGATTGGCGCAGCGAAGAAGTCGCTATTGGGGTCGATCTGGGTGGCATGCGCACGAAGCGCGTCGTCACGCTGACCGAAGTACCCCGAGCATTCGATGCGGGTGGTGACCCGATGGGCGAACACGTCGTGCTCCGGATCCCAGTGCTTGAGCCACTTCTCGAACGGGCCCCGCCGTCCGTGTTTGGCAAACTCGTCCTGAAGCAGTTGCATGCGCTGACGCAGAAAGCCGTGGTTGTAGTACAGCTTTTGCACGTGCCAGGGATCGCCGACGTGCGGGAAGCGGTCCGGGTCGGCGGCCGCTTCGAACGCCGCCACCGAAACCTGGTGGCAGCGAACGTGATCCGGATGCGGATAGCCGCCGTTCTCGTCGTAGGTGGTCATCACGTGCGGCTTGAATTCGCGGATCACGCGCACGAGCGCCTCGGTCGGTGCGTCAAGCGGGACCAGCGCGAAGCATCCGTCAGGCAGCGGCGGAGGAGGGTCGCCCTCCGGCAGCCCGGAGTCGACGAAGCCGAGCCAGTGGTGGTCGACGCCGAGGATCTCCGCGGCCTTGGCCATCTCGTCGCGCCGGATGTCTGCCATCCGGCCGTGCACCTCCGGCAGATCCATCGCCGGGTTGAGGATGCTGCCCCGCTCGCCGCCGGTCAGCGTGACCACCAGCACCCGGTGGCCTTCCGCGGCGTAGCGCGCCGTCGTGGCCGCCCCCTTGCTGGACTCGTCGTCCGGGTGCGCATGCACGGCCAACAACCGATACGTGTCGGCGGCCCTGCGCCTCCGGCGATACTCGCTCACGTCTTCTCTACCCTGGTCCCTCGCTGTGCCGACGGTCCCTATAGTTCCAGTCTTAGTCATTCCCCTCGACCGACGGGCCAACAAACATGACCGACCGTCCGTCCGCCCGCTACGGGCGGCAGCCGACATCGCGTCTCCGCCGTCGGTGGGTCATCGTCGGGATGACGGTGTTCATTCTCGCGGCAGGTGTCGCCGTGGCGTTGGCCGGCTACCAGCGACTGGGCCGCAGCGACGTCGCCGGGACACTCGCCGGATATCGGCTCATCGACGACGAGACCGTGGCGGTGACGATCACGGTGACCCGCGAGGACCCGTCGCGGCCGGCCGTGTGCATTGTCCGTGGCCGGTCCAAAGACGGCAGCGAAACGGGGCGGCGAGAAGTGCTCGTGCCGCCGTCGGCAGCCGAGTCGGTGCAGGTGACGGCGTTCGTCAAGACCGCTCGCCCGCCGGTGGTGGGTGACGTGTACGGCTGCGGCCTGGACGTGCCGGGCTATCTGGTCGCGCCCTGAGCCGGCCGGCCGCGAATTGCCAACCGTGAATGACGGGTGACCTGCCTATCTTGCTCCTCGCGTCCGCGGCGGGTGGTAGGCTCGGTCGATACACGGTTCCTGCTGGGGCCGTGTATTGCTGCATTTGAGCTGATTACCAGTCTGTGAAAACGGCAATACACGCGGTGTGACCGCTTGCTTCCGGCAGTGAGCGTTGGACTGCCGCCGCTAGCAAGCGCGACACGAGATAAAGAGGAGCGCGACGAGATGACCGACACCCAGGTGACCTGGTTGACCCAGGAGGCGTACGACCGCCTCAAGGCGGAACTCGACCAGCTGATCGCGAATCGCCCGGTCATCGCCGCCGAGATCAACGACCGGCGCGAAGAGGGCGACCTGCGCGAGAACGGCGGCTACCACGCCGCCCGCGAGGAGCAGGGTCAGCAAGAGGCACGCATCCGCCAGCTCCAGGAACTGCTGAACAACGCCAAGGTGGGCGAGGCGCCCAAGCAGTCGGGCGTGGCGCTGCCGGGATCGGTCGTCAAGGTCTACTACAACGGCGACGAGAGCGATTCCGAAACGTTCCTCATCGGCACGCGCCAAGAAGGCGTGACCGACGGCAAGCTCGAGGTGTACTCGCCGAACTCGCCGCTCGGCGGCGCACTGATCGACGCGAAAGTCGGCGAGACCCGCACCTACTCGCTGCCCAACGGAAACACCGCGAAGGTCACGTTGGTCAGCGCGGAGCCGTACCACTCATAACCTGCGCTCATGTCATAACCTGCGCTCATGGCGCGGATCGCCGAAGACCTGCTTCTGCTGCTGCTGGACAACGCGTCCAATCGCCCCGCACTCGACCGCGACCGGCGCGAGAAGGTGCTCGCCGCCGCGGTGCTGTTGGACCTCGCGTTGGCCTGCAGAATCCGGCCCGCGGTCGACGACGAACGCGTCCTGGCCGGCAGGCTGCTGCTGCTCACCGGGCCCGACTTGGCTGACCCGATCCTCGGTCCGGCGTTACGACGGCTGCAGCGCCGTCCGCTGAAACCGCAGGCGGCGGTGGCCAAGGTGCGGCGCGGCGTGGAGCCGGCGTTGCTGGGCCAGCTGGAGCAGAGGGGTTTTATTCGGCCAATTCAGCTGCGCGGCAACAAGTTTCCTCAGGTATGGACGATGCCGGACCGGTCTCGGGTAGACCAGGCGCGCGCGGCACTGCTGGGTGCGCTGTTCGACCTGCGCACCCCGGCGCCGACGACCGCAGCCATCATTTCGCTCCTGTACGCGGCGGATGGACTCGCTGCGCTGCTCAGCCTCAACGAGCGGGGATGGCAGTGGGTCGACTCCCGCGCGGCCGACATAGCCGCCGGGTGCTGGGTCGACGAATCCGCTGCCGGCGGACTGCCCGAGGTGAACCTGGCGGTGACGGCGTCGGCCGTCAAACCGGCGCTAGCGTAGCGCCTGATCGAGGTCGCCGATCAGGTCGTCGATGTCCTCGATGCCGACCGACAGTCGCACCAGATCGTCGGGCACCTCGAGCAGCGACCCCGCGGTCGACGCGTGCGTCATCGCACCGGGGTGCTCGATCAACGACTCGACGCCACCCAGCGACTCGGCGAGAATGAAAACCTCGGTGCGAGAACATAACTGCAGGGCGGCGGGTCGGCCGCCACGCAGCCGTGCCGACACCATGCCACCGAAGCCGCTCATCTGCCGGGCCGCGACGTCGTGGTTCGGGTGGCCGGGCAGCCCCGGGTACAAGGTGACGCTGACCGCTGGGTGGGCATCGAGGAATTCGGCCACCCGGGTGGCGTTCTCGGTGTGACGCTGCATCCGGACCACCAACGTCTTCAATCCGCGCAGCGTCAGGTAGGCGTCGAACGGTCCCGGGACAGCGCCCGCCCCGTTCTGCAGGAAGCCGAACGCTTCGTCGAGTTCCTCGTCGCCCGTCAGCAGCGCGCCACCCACCACGTCGGAGTGCCCGCCGATGTACTTCGTGGTGGAGTGCAACACGACGTCGGCGCCCAGTGTCAGCGGACGTTGCAACACGGGAGATGCAAAAGTGTTGTCCACCAACACTTTCGCTGAGCGCGCGCGGGCCAACTCGGAGATCGCGGCGATGTCTGCCACCGTCAGCAGCGGATTGGTCGGCGTCTCAACCCAGATCAACCTCGTCGCATCGGTGATCGCGTCACGCACCGCGTCGAGATCCGACTGCGGAACCGCGGTATATCTCACTCCCCACAGCGTGAAAACCTTGTCGATGAGCCGAAACGTTCCACCGTACGCGTCGTTGGGGATCACGACATGGTCGCCGGGGCGCAGCATCGCGCGCAGCGCGCAGTCGGTGGCGGCCATCCCCGAGCTGAACGCCCGTCCGAACGACGCGTCCTCAACCGCCGCAAGCGAAGTCTCCAGCGCAGTGCGGGTCGGGTTGCCGGTGCGGGAGTACTCGAAGCCGCCGCGCAGGCCGCCCACGCCATCCTGAGCGAACGTGGAGCTGGCGTAGATCGGGGTGTTGACGGCTCCGGTGGCCGGGTCCGGCCGGTAGCCGGCGTGAATGGCCCTGGTCGCCAGGCCGCGCTTGTCGCTCATGGTGACCGAGCCTATGGCGTCCGGTGTAGACATTAGGACATGGGTATCGCCGCCAGGATCGAAGACCTGCTCGAAATCGACTCGTCGCTGTCCGCCGAAGAGATCGAGTTGCGCAACACCGTTCGCCGGTTCGGCGAGCAGCGCCTGCGCCCCCACATCGCCGACTGGTTCGAGTCCGGCGAGATGCCCGCCCGGGAGCTGGCCGCGGACCTGGGAAAGCTGGGCCTGCTCGGCATGCACCTGAACGGCTACGGCTGCTCGGGGTCGACGGCTACCGCATACGGGCTGGTGTGCCAGGAGCTGGAGGCGGTCGACAGCGGTCTGCGCAGCTTGGTTTCGGTGCAGGGTTCGTTGGCGATGTTCGCGATCCACCGGCACGGTTCCGAAGAGCAGCGCGAGCGCTGGCTGCCGTCGATGGCCACCGGTGACGCGATCGGGTGCTTCGGCCTCACCGAATCCGACTTCGGGTCCAACCCCGCCGGCATGCGCACGACCGCACGCCGCGACGGCAGCGACTGGATCCTCAACGGCTCCAAGATGTGGATCACCAACGGCACGATCGCCGACGTCGCAATCGTCTGGGCGAGGGCCGACGTGGGCATTGCGGGCTTCGTCGTTCCCACCGACACGCCCGGCTTTTCCGCGCGCACGATGTCGCACAAGCTGTCGCTGCGCGCGTCGATCACCTCTGAGCTGGCATTCGACGACCTCCGCCTGCCCGCGGAAGCGAAACTGCCTGAGGCACAAGGTTTGTCGGGCCCGCTGGCGTGCCTGTCGGAGGCCCGGTTCGGGATCGTGTTCGGCGCTGCCGGCGCGGCCCGGGACTGCCTGCAGGCGACGCTCGACTACGTGAGTACGCGCGAGGTCTTCGACAAACCACTGTCCGCCTATCAACTGACGCAGGCCAAGCTCGCCGACATGGCCGTCGAACTCGCCAAGGCGCAACTCTTGGCGCTGCATCTCGGCCGGCTCAAAGATGCCGGCAAGCTGCGGCCGGACCAGGTGAGCGTCGGCAAGCTCAACAACGTCCGGGAAGCGATCGCGATCGCGCGGCAATGCCGAACGTTATTGGGCGCCAACGGCATCACGCTGGAGTATCCGGTGATGCGCCATGCCAACAACCTCGAGTCGGTGATGACCTACGAGGGCACCTCGGAGGTGCACCAACTCGTGATCGGGGAAGCGCTGACCGGGGTCAGCGCATTCCGTTAATCGCCCGCGTTGCCTGGCCCGCGAACGAGCCACTGCCCAAGGGGGCCGCACCTCACGGAAGCCATTCCTCGGGGTCGGCTCCACCGTTACGGGGTCGGTAGCGCGACCTGCCCCCCACTCAGCCTGCGGTAGGTGTATACCAACAACAGGCTTGCCACCGGGATGGCGACGAGGAGGCCGACGCCACAGAGGAATGCACCGACAGCCGCGGTTACACCGATGACCAGCCAGGCAATCAGCGCGTTGCCGATGTTGTTCTTGGCAGTCTCAAAACTGTTCTTGATCGCGTCGAGCGGCGAGAGGTTGCGATCGAGCAGTGCGACGATCGTGAACATCAGGAAGAAGCTCGCGATAAGGCCCGGGATGTAGCACAGCGCGTTGCCGATTGACACCACGGCGCTGACGATCAGGGCAGCGACGAGCACATTGCCGACGTTGCGGGGCTTGAGGAAGGACCCGACGGTCACCTCACGTCCGTTGGCAATGTCCAGAATGCCGCTGATGTAAGCGGACTGGATCGCGTACGCGACCAGCAGCAGGACGAACGTGAAGATGAGATTCATGACGATGCCGCTCAGACTCATCACACTCCACGAGTACGAGAAACCGCCGTCGTACGACGTGGAGTCGGATTGCGGCGTCAATGCGATCGTCAGACCAACCAAGACGCCGATCACGACAAATTCGACCAAGGCGTAGATCAAAGTCGCGACGACGAGCGGGCCGGCGTTCTTGGTGAACTTGTTCCACGCCCAGGAAAACGCGTCGCCGATGTTGAAGGGCTGATCACCGCCATAGCCGCCATACCCCGGGCCGCCGGCGGGCGGGTAGCCGCCGGCGGGCGGCGGATAACCACCACTCTGCGGCGGCGGAGGCGGCGGATAACCTCCGCTCTGCGGCGGAGGAGGGGGTGGATAACCGCCACCCTGTCCACCCTGGGGGGGCGGCGGCGGTGTCGAATAGCCCCCGGCCGACGGGGGCTGGGGCGGTGGATAGCCTTCTGGCGGTGGCGGCGGGTAACCGCCGCCCTGCGGCGGCTGAGGCGGCGGGTAACCACCGCCCTGCGGCGGCTGAGGCGGCGGGTAACCACCGGGCGGCTGCTCAGACATGAGTCCCCTTCTAGTTCGAATTGTTCTGTTTGCGTTGGGATTTGGACCGGAATGGTCTGCGCGTTATTGCGAGGCGAAGTAGATCAGGTAGCCAATTACGCCGAGCGCCAACAAGACTGCACCCACGATGATGCCGGCCAGCGCAAGACCGCGACCGCCCTGACCTGTCTGCTTGATCTGGTTCAGCGCAATGATGCCGAGCACGATCCCGAGTATTGACCCGATGCCGCACAGGACGCCGACGACGGAGCACACCAGCGACGCGATGGCCAACCCATTGGTACCGGCGGCCGGAGCAGCTCCCGGATAGCCGGAGGGAGGCGCTGGATAGCCGCCCTGCGGCGGCGGTGGATAGCCTTCGGGCGGTGGCGGCGGATAACTACCTGGCGGTTGTTCGGTCATTGTCGCCTTCCTGTTGAAGCGAGTCGCCCGGTGAAACGGTGCTCACCATACCTGAGAAGGCGGTCCAGAACCCGGTAAGCGACGAATCGGCGCGGACGCCGGCGGCTAGCCCTGGCGACCACTTCCCGACAAGAATCCGAGAAGGTCCTGCCGCGTGATGACGCCGACCGGCTTGCCTTCCTCGACGACCATCAACCCGTCGCACTCGCGCAGCATCTTCGCTGCGCTACCCACCAGTTCGCCGGTGCCGATCATCGGCATCCGCGGGCTCATGTGCTGGCCCACCGCGTCGGCGAGTTTCGCGCGCCCCTCGAACACTGCGGAAAGCAGCTCACGCTCGGAGACGCTGCCGGCGACTTCTCCTGCCACGACCGGCGGTTCGGCTCCCACCACCGGCATCTGCGACACCCCGTATTCCCGCAGGATGCCGATCGCGTCACGAATCGTTTCCGACGGGTGGGTGTGCACCAGGTCCGGCAGGGCACCGGACTTGCCGCGCAACACATCTCCGACGGTCGGCTGGGCGACAGAGCCGTCGAGCCGGGTGCGCAGGAATCCGTACGACGACATCCAATCGTCGCTGAAGATCTTCGACATGTAGCCGCGGCCTCCGTCGGGCAGTAGCACGACCACGAGCGCGTCGGGACCGGCCTTCTCGGCCACCTTCACCGCCGCGACCACTGCCATGCCACACGAACCGCCGACCAGCAACGCCTCTTCCCGCGCCAACCGTCTCGTCATTTCGAACGAGTCGGCATCCGATACGGCGATGATCTCGTCGGGCACAGTCCGGTCATAAGCCGCGGGCCAAAAGTCTTCGCCGACACCTTCGACGAGGTACGGCCGCCCCGATCCGCCTGAGTACACCGACCCTTCCGGGTCCGCGCCGATGATGCGCACTGGGCCTTCTGGCCGGCTCTGCGACACGTCCTTGAGGTAACGGCCGGCGCCGGTGATCGTTCCGCCGGTGCCCACGCCCGCGACGAAATGCGTCACCGCGCCGTCCGTGTCGGCCCAGATTTCCGGCCCCGTGGTCTCGTAGTGGCTGGCCGGGCCGTTCGGGTTCGAATACTGGTCCGGCTTCCATGCTCCGTCGATCTCTTCGACCAGCCGGTCGGACACGCTGTAGTAGCTGTCAGGATGACCGGGCGGAACGGCCGTAGGGCAGACGACGACTTCGGCACCGTAAGCCCGCAGCACGTTTTGCTTGTCCTCGCTGACCTTGTCCGGGCAGACGAAAATGCACTTGTAGCCGCGCTGTTGGGCGATAAGGGCCAGTCCGACGCCGGTATTGCCGGACGTTGGCTCGATAATGGTCCCGCCGGGGGGCAACTCGCCGCTGGCCTCCGCCGCGTTGACCATCTTGACGGCGATCCGGTCCTTGACGCTGCCGCCCGGATTGAGATATTCGACCTTCGCGACGATCCGGCCCGCCCCCTCGGGGACCACCGAGTGCAACTCGACCAGGGGGGTGTTGCCGATCAGCTCGCTGATGTGCCGGGCAATCCGCATGCGTCCATGATCGCAGTTGCGGCTAGCCCGTGGCTTCCCGGATGTACTCACCGATCTGCCGCAGCGACCGCACCGCCTCGGGCACGAGCGGTGCGCACAACTGGAAGACGTGCATCTGGCCCGGCCAGATCCGCACTTCTGCTGGTACCCCGGCCGCCGCCAGCCGCCGCGCGGTCAAACGGGCGTCGGACAGCAGCACCTCGGATCCCGAGACGTGAATGAGTGTCGGGGGCAAGCCCGGCTCGACGTGATCCAGCGGTTCGTAGACGTCTTCAGGCTCCCCGTCGACGATCCGGCCGGCGGCGGCCCGCGCGATGAGGTCCACCAGCGCGTCAAAAGCCTTGGGCGGGAACATCGCGTCGCTCCGGGTGTTCGGATGCGATTTCTTGGGGTCCATCTCCAGCTGCATCAGCGGCGACAGCGACACCATCGCCGCGGGCTCCTCACCCTCGTCGAGCAATCGCTCGGCGAGCGCCAGGGCGAGATAGCCGCCAGCCGAATCCCCGGCCAGCACAATCTGATCCGGCTCATAACCCAGCTCGCGCAGCCACTGATAACCGTCGTAGCAGTCGTCGATGGCCTGGCCGATCGAATGCTTAGGGATCATCCGGTAATTGATCACCAGGACGGGCGAGTCGGCATAGTGCGAAATCATCGTGGTGAGCCGCCCGTGCGTGTTCGCTCCGCAGGTGAGAAACGCGCCGCCGTGCATGTACAGAACGATGCGACGCTTGCCGTCGGCCGGGAGCACGCCCTTGGCTCGGACAAGCTGTGCCGTGCAATGCTGCAATTTGACCGTCGCGCGCACCGTGCCCGGAATAGGCAGCAGCGCCCGTGCGGCAAAGTCGACGAGGCCCCACGGCCAGGGCAGAACCGGAATATGGCTTCCAACTGTCAGGGTCGGTCGAATTGTTAGCCGAGCGCCGAGCCAAGCCAGGCGACCGGCGATGCTGGGGCCGTCTTCGACCACCTCGACCGGAGCGCCCTTGCTGACCGGGTACCTGCGGGCTTTTAGCGCGCGACCTGCGCCGATGGGTGCGCGGGGCGACCCCGAGACCTTGCTTGCTGCGGTCATTTCACACTCCTACGCCGTTGTAGGGCCGGGTACCACTGATGGCAACGTCAATTCCCGGTAACTTAGCTTGACATCTGTAACCAATTCAACAACCGACAAACATGTTTTGATACCGGATCCGATATTGGCTTGTGATCGCCCCGAAAAGTTCTGCTCTTCGCCCGAGGTCTCATCGCCGTTTCGCAAGCCGGATCCGGCCGTCCTCGCGCTTAGACTTGGGGTCGTGGGCATGCGCGCGCCGCGTCGGTCGACTGTCGCGTTGGCGGCCGTAGGGCTGCTCGCTTCGTCCGGCAGTGCTTACCTCGGCGCACGAAACTTCCTGAGCGGACAGGCGGATCGCGCTCGCAGCGTGATCCCGAGGACGTGGGACGCCCCACCCCGCGCGGATGGGGTGTACACGCCGGGCGGTGGTCCCGTCGAGCGTTGGTCTCGAGGTATGCCCTTCGACTTACATCTGATGATCTTCGGTGACTCCACCGCAACGGGTTTGGGCTGCCGGTCCGCAGACGAAGTACCCGGCGTGTTACTGGCCCGCGCCCTCGCGGAGGAAACCGGCAAGCGAATACGCCTGAGCACCAAGGCTATTCCGGGCGCGACCTCGAAGGGGTTGTCCGGCCAAGTCGATGCGATGTTCGTCGCGGGACCGCACCCCGACGCGGCGATCATCATGGTCGGCGCAAACGACATCACCGCGCTCAACGGCACCGGCCCGTCGGCCCGCCGTCTCGGCGCGGCGGTTGCCCGGCTGCGGGCAAGCGGCGCGGTCGTCGTCGTCGGCACGTGCCCGGACTTCGGTGTGATCACCGCAATTCCCCAGCCGCTGCGCTGGACCGCGCGAACCTGGGGCCTGCGACTGGCGCGCGGCCAGGCCGCCGCCGTCCGCGCCGCGGGCGGTGTCCCGGTGCCGCTGGCCGACCTCCTCGCCCCCGAGTTCCTCCACGCCCCGGAATTGCTGTTCTCCGAAGACATGTACCACCCCTCGGCGGCGGGTTACGCGTTGGCGGCCAAGCAGCTTTTCCCGGCTCTGTGCAATGCGTTGGGCGAGTGGACCGGCGGGCCGGTGCCTGAGCTGCCGTGGGTGTCGCGTGCCGCCGAAGCCCGCACGCTGCGTGGCCACTTGCGGCTCGTCGCGCGGATGTGGCGGCGCACTACCGGGGTGCCGGCACCCGTCGTGGTGCCCGCGGGCTGACCGGGACTAGGTTCGTTTCTAGATCCATCACTATTAGGAGGCGCCATGCCCGAAGCCGTCATCGTTTCGACCGCCCGTTCACCGATTGGCCGTGCCGGCAAGGGCTCGCTGGTCAACATGCGTCCCGACGACCTGGCCGCGCAGATGGTGCGCGCCGCGCTGGACAAGGTGCCCGCGCTCAACGCGCACGACTTGGACGACCTGATGATGGGCTGCGGACAGCCCGGCGGTGAGGCGGGCTTCAACATCGGCCGCGCGGTCGCAGTCCAGCTGGGATACGACTTCCTGCCGGGCACCACCGTGAACCGCTACTGCTCGTCGTCGTTGCAGACCACCCGCATGGCGTTTCACGCGATCAAGGCCGGTGAGGGCACCGCGTTCGTCTCCGCGGGTGTCGAAACCGTGTCGCGGTTCCCCAAGGGCACGTCAGACGGCTGGCCGGACACGCACAATCCGCTGTTCGCCGACGCTGAGGAGCGGACGGCGCAAGCGGCAGCGGGCGCCGACGAGTGGCACGACCCGCGCCAGGACGCCGTGCTGCCCGACGTCTACATCGCGATGGGCCAAACCGCGGAAAACGTTGCGCTGCTTACCGGTATCAGCCGCGAGGACCAAGACCACTGGGGTGTGCGCAGCCAGAATCGGGCGGAGCAGGCGATCGCAAACGGATTCTTCGAGCGCGAGATCGTGCCGGTGACGCTGCCGGACGGGTCGACGGCCTCCACCGACGACGGGCCGCGCCCGGGCACCACGTACGAGAAGATCAGCCAGCTCAAGCCGGTATTCCGGCCGAACGGGACGGTGACCGCAGGCAACGCGTGCCCGCTCAACGACGGCGCGGCGGCCGTGGTGATTCTGTCGGATGCCAAGGCGCGCGAGTTGGGGTTGACGCCGTTGGCCCGCATCGTCGCCACCGGCGTTTCCGGGCTGTCGCCGGAGATCATGGGACTGGGGCCTATCGACGCGACTCGCAAGGCGCTGGCGAACGCGGGCATGTCGATCGGCGACATCGACCTGGTCGAGATCAACGAAGCGTTCGCGGTGCAGGTACTGGGCTCGGCGCGGGAACTCGGCATCGACGAGGACAAGCTGAACGTCTCGGGCGGGGCCATCGCGTTGGGGCATCCGTTCGGAATGACCGGCGCGCGCATCACCGCCACGCTGCTGAACAACCTGCAGACCTATGACAAGACGTTCGGGCTGGAGACCATGTGCGTCGGTGGCGGCCAGGGCATGGCGATGATCGTGGAGCGCCTTTCCTAGCTTGCGTTGCGCCGAGACTGCGGACGTCGTACGCAAACTGGATCGGATCGACGCGGTGTTGGTCCCCGTCATATTCGACTGCCAGCTTGATGTCCTCCCACCCCATGTCGAGGTAGTACTGGCGGAAACCGTCGGGGCTTCGCACGGGTATCTGGGTCCGTGGCCGCGGAAAACCGGCCCGAATGAGCAACAGCCGCAACTGCGTTTCCTTCGGAGACGCCGCCCCAGGATCGAACAGGCCAAGTGCGGTGTGAAGTTGACGAACTCCTCGAACCCCAGGGCGACTGGCTGCGAGGTGAATGACATCTTCAGGGTTCAAGCCGGTGGCATTGCCGAGCGCGTCGAGCCGCGCGGTCGCCTCATCAAGGCGACCGCGCCGACCGATGTCGAATGCTGTGCGCTCCGGCGTCGTCACCAGAATGCCGTTTAGCTCGCCATATTCAGCCACGGTTAGCTGCATGTCATAGGTGCGTAGACCCGGCGGGCGACGCGCGTTCTGCCAAATCAACTCGACAGGCTCACGGTCGTCGACCCACTTCGAGCCGTGCAGCGCCGAGGCTGTGAGTCCGGCGACAACGCCGTGTCGATGCGACCACAACCACGCCGCGGCCGCACGAAGTTGCACATTGAGTTCCGTGTCCTGGGCGACGTAAACGTCGGGAAACACCGGTCGGTAGACCGCCCGAAGCTCATGCTTGCGTACAAGCCCGTTGGCAAGTGCTTCGCTGCCGATGAACGGCTTCTCCCCCAGCGCCATAAGCCACTCTCACTCAGCCCGCGGCTTGAGACTGCTCACAGATCGCGATTAGTGGACTAATCGCGATCTGTGAGCAGTCTCAGCGACGAAAGGGCAGAGAGCCTAGTCGGAGTGGAAGTAGCTGAGCAGGCGCAGCATCTCGAGGTACAGCCACACCAGCGTGACCGTCAGACCGAGCGCGATGCCCCATGCGGCTTTCTCCGGTGCGCCGGCGCGAATCATCTGGTCGGCCGCGTCAAAGTCGATGAGGAACATGAACGCCGCTAGGCCGATGCAGACCAGCGAGAAGATGATCGCGAGCGTTCCGCCGCTGCGCAGGCCCATGCCTTCACCACCCCCGACACCAAACAGCGACAGCACCAGGTTGCCGAGCATCAGCGCAAGCACACCGAACAGGCCCGCCACGACCATCCGGGTGAACTTCGGCGTCACGCGGATGGCGCCCGTCTTGTAGACGACGAGCATGCCGGCGAACACGCCGAGGGTGCCGAGAACCGCCTGTGTGATCAAAGCACCAGCGCTGACACCGGACACGATGACGTTGCCGAACACCCACGAGATCGCCCCGAGGAACAGCCCCTCGAGTGCGGCGTAGCTCAGCACGATGGCTGCGTTGTCCTGCTTGCGGCCGAAGGTCGCGACCAGCACCAGCACTAGGCCGCCGAGCGCACCGACGATGGTGAACGGCATCGCGAGCCCTGGACTGATACCGACCAGGAAGTACGACACCACCGCCACGAGCGAGAGCACGCCGAGCGTGATGCCGGTCTTGGTGACGACGTCATCGATGGTCAGCGGGCGGGAAACGCCCTGCTGAACGTAGGGCTCGGCTTGGTAGCCCTGATAGACCTGTTGTGCACCCGCGGCGTAGCCGGGGCCGAACTGCGCGTATCCGCCTTGCTGCTTGGGCAGCGACCGAAATACCGGGTTGCTTGACTCCCGCACCGTCGGTTCCTCTCCGTGTGCTGTTGCCGAGAACAACCGTCCAACGATCGACGGACTCCGCAGGTTCCCGGCGTCATCTTTCGAGGTGAACCTTACCCGCGGCGGGCCGCGCCCGGGACAGACGATCTAGATTGCTCCCGTGACGGATTCTGTGCCCGATGGTCGCTCGGACAAGACTCACTCCGCCGAGATCCTGACCCACGCCTCCGACGGCGTCCGGTTCTTGACGCTGAACCGGCCCAAAGCCATCAACTCGCTGACACATTCGATGGTCACGACAATGCACTCGGTGCTGCGGGACTGGGCCGACGACGACGACGTCCGGGCGGTGGTGGTCAGCGGTGCCGGCGAGCGCGGGCTGTGCGCGGGCGGCGACATCGTCGCGATCTACCGCAGCGTGCACACCGACGGCGGCAAGGAGGCCAGGCAGTTCTGGCACGACGAGTACGTCCTCAACCACTACATCGCCCGCTACCCCAAGCCCTTCGTCGCGCTGATGAACGGCATCGTGATGGGCGGCGGAGTCGGCGTCGGCGTGCACGCGGGCACCCGCATCGTGACGGACACCTCGAAGGTGGCGATGCCAGAGGTCGGCATCGGCTTCGTCCCCGACGTCGGCGGCACCTACTACCTGTCGCGCGCACCCGGCAACCTGGGCCTGCATGCCGCGCTCACAGGCGCGCCGTTCTCCGGTTCCGATGCGACCGCTATGGGTTTCGCCGACCACTACGTTCCGCATCAGGCGCTCGACGACTTCACCCGGGTGATCGTCACCGACGGCGTCGACGATGCCGTGAAGCACTACGCCATCGCACCGCCGTCGAGCAACCTTGTGGCACAACGGGGTTGGATCGACGAATGCTACGCCGGTGATACTGTCGCCGACGTCGTGGCAGCACTGCGCGGACACGACGCCGGCCCGGCCAACGACGCCGCCAACCTGATCGCCACCCGCTCCCCCACCTCGCTCGCGGTGGCCCTGGAAGCGGTGCGCCGAGCCTCCCGGCTCGACACACTGGAAGACGTTCTGCGCCAGGAGTATCGGGTGTCCTGCGCGACATTGCGCTCCCACGATCTGGTGGAGGGCATCCGCGCACAGGTCATCGACAAGGACCGCAACCCCAAGTGGTCGCCGTCCTCGCTGTCGGCTGTCAGCGCTGCCGACGTCGAGGCGTTCTTCGCGCCTGCTGAGAATGATTTGTGGTTCTAGAAGGGATTTATTGATGAATTACGAGACGATCCTCGTCGACCGCCAGGACCGCGTTGCGACGATAACGCTGAACCGCCCGGATGCGCTCAACGCGCTCAACGGCCGGGTTATGACCGAAGTGACTACGGCCGCAGCAGAACTGGACGACGACCCCGGCGTCGGCGCGATCATCGTCACCGGCTCCGCCAAGGCGTTCGCGGCCGGGGCCGACATCAAGGAGATGGCCACGCTGTCGTTCGCAGACGCGTTCGCGGCCGACTACTTCGCGGCGTGGGGCAAGTTCGCCGCGGTGCGCACGCCGACGATCGCGGCCGTGTCCGGCTACGCGCTGGGCGGTGGCTGCGAGCTGGCGATGATGTGCGACGTGCTGATCGCTGCCGACACGGCCAAGTTCGGCCAGCCCGAGATCAAACTCGGTGTGCTGCCCGGAATGGGCGGCTCGCAGCGACTCACCCGCGCGGTCGGGAAGGCCAAAGCAATGGACCTGATCCTGACCGGACGCAACATGGACGCAACCGAAGCCGAACGCTGCGGGCTGGTGTCGCGCGTGGTGCCCGCCGACGAACTCCAGCGCGAGGCGATGTCCGTCGCAACCACCATCGCCCAGATGTCGCTGTCGGCGGCCCGGATGGCCAAGGAGGCGGTCAACCGCGCGTTCGAATCGCCGCTGTCCGAGGGCCTGCTGTACGAGCGCCGACTGTTCCACTCCGCGTTCGCGACCAACGATCAGAGCGAGGGCATGGCCGCGTTTGTCGAGAAACGCGCACCGAACTTCACTCACCGCTGAAGATAGGGCATATGACCGACACGCAGGCCGCCGAAGAGAACCCTGACGCCCCCGAAGAAGCAACCGCAGAGGTCAGTGCAGAGGCCGCTGCAGAACCCGCTCCGGAATCAACCGAGAAGCCGGACTGGTGGCAGCGCAGATATACCTTCACCGGCACCGCGGTCGGCCTGGTATTCCTGTGGTTGTCGATGACACCGTCGCTGCTGCCACGCGGGCCACTGTTCCAGGGTCTGGTGAGTGGCGCGGCCGGTGCGGTCGGTTATGCCGTCGGCGTGTTCGCCGTGTGGCTGGTGCGGTTCATGATGTCCAGAGACAGCAGTCCCCCGCCGCCGCGATTCGCATGGCCGATTCTGGTGGGCGCCGGCGTGGTCGGCACCATCGCCATGATCGTCTGGTTCGATGTCTGGCAGGACCACGTCCGCGACATGGTCGGTGTACCACGGCTCAAGTGGCATGACTATCCGCTCGCGGCGGTGTTGTCGATCGTGGTGCTGTTCGTGCTTGTCGAGATCGGGCAATTGATAGGTCGGTTCATCCGTTTCCTGATGCGCCAGCTGAATCGCGTTGCACCGCCGCGCGTTTCGGCAGTAATCGCCGTCGTACTCGTCGTCGGGTTGCTCGTCGCGATTCTCAACGGTGTGGTGGCGAGGCTGGGAATGCAGGCGTTGAACAACACGTTCCGCGCGGCGAACAACGAAATGAGCCCGGACAATCCGCCGCCGACCAGCACGATGCGATCGGGCGGCCCGGGTTCGCTGGTGACCTGGGCGTCGCTCGGCCGCCAGG
>Ga0210086_1000129_pt1 | contig 46987 bp, 31 predicted proteins | sample China_Galinas_PW_3_FD_184867 | JGI IMG/M metagenome (GOLD analysis project Ga0210086, IMG submission 184867) | Wetland microbial communities from San Francisco Bay, California, USA, that impact long-term carbon sequestration - China_Galinas_PWB_D2... | ecosystem: Environmental > Aquatic > Marine...
GCAGGATCGCCTGCGGGACGGTCAGCGTGGCGTAGACGACGATCGGGCCGACCAGGTTCGGCAGCAGGTGACGGACGAAGATGCGGCGCGGGCGCGCGCCGACGGCGCGGGCTGCCTCGACGAAGGGCTGTTCCTTGAGGCTGAGCACCTGCCCGCGGATGACGCGGGACATGGTCAGCCAGCTCACGCCGCCGATCGCGACGAGGAGGGTGAGCAGGTCGAAGAACGTGCGTGTCGCGGCACTCATCTCGCGCGGGGGAAGAGCGACCAGGGCGCGTGCAATCAGATCGTCGCGCAGGTCGGGTGAATCCTCGAGCAGCGTGCGCACGTCGGCGCGGGTGGGTGATGCGTGACCCTGCTCGACCAGCATCTCGCGCGCCTCGGTACGCACCCACGCCTCGCGTGCGCGCGCCCGCGTCACCCATTCATCGAGCAGCGCGTCGCCGGCGACAGCGAGCAGGACCACCAGCAGGATGTACGGCAGCCCGTAGAGGATGTCCACGATGCGCATCATGACCGCGTCGGCGCGCCCGCCGGCGTAGGCCGCCAACGCGCCGTACAGCGTGCCGATGGTCACGCTGATCAGCGCGGCGGCGATGCCGATGCCCAGCGATATGCTCCCGCCGATCAGGCACCGCGCCCACAGGTCACGCCCGAGCATGTCCGTGCCGAGCCGGAACTTCGGGTGGTAGCGGCGGAGGTCCACGGCCGCCTTGCCCTCGGTCTGCTCGATCAACTCCTCGATGCTCATGCCGTACCACTTGGCGATCGAGGCAAGCTGGGCAGGATCGACCATCGCGTTGAGGCGTCGGATCTCGTCGCGGTCGTGCGACGCCCAGGCGGGGGCGATGCGTGCCTGGTGCGGTGAGCCGGCGTTGTAGCGGGGCACGCCGTCCACCGAGGCGAGGGTCCAGGGCAGCGACCCGAAGCAGGCGGCGGCCATCACGATCAGCACACCGAGCCCGATCAGCCCCGAAATCGAGCGGGCGAAGGGGTGATCGCGGTGCCGGGAAGGGGCGTCGAGGTCAGGGAGGGCGTCCATATCCGCCCGCAGCGTACCGAGAGGCGGGTGCGGCAGGGGGCGGGGGGAGAAAACCGGAGATAAAGGTGGCGATCTGGCGCCGACTTCACTACGCTAAATGCGGATAATGATATCCTTTCTGGTCGATCGGGGGCAGCCATGATCTCACGAACGGCCGAGTACGCGTTGCGGGCTGTGGTCAATCTCGCGGAGGCGGGCGGGGGTCCAGCCACCGCTCGGGAGATCTCCGAGAACATCGGGGTTTCGGCGGGGTACCTGGCGAAGGTGCTGCGGACGCTGAGCCACGCCGATCTGGTGCTCGCGCAGCGTGGTGTCGGCGGCGGCTTCACGCTGGCGAAGGACCCGGGCGACATCACGATCCTCGAGGTGCTCGAGGCGTGCGACGGGTACACCGGGCCGATCCTGCGGTGCCCGGTGGGCAAGCACAATGAGCTGTGTGCGCTGCACCAGTTGTTGAACAGCACCACCGAGATGATCGGGCGTGCGTTCGGCGAGACGACCATCGCCGACGTCGCGAACCCCGGGCACAACGGATCGGTGCACGCCGAGACGGCCGCGCAATCTCGATAGGTCCGTCCACATTGATCGACCCGGCTATGCTCGGGGGTCCGGGAGGATCCTCAGGGGTTGGGCTGGTCTGTGCAGGGGGCAGGCATGTCGGGAGAGCATCGGCACACTGCGGCGTTGGTCGCGACGTTCGGACTGGCCACGTTCGCGTCGGCGGGTGAGCGCCCGGCTTTCCAGACGCTGCGCTTCGACGAGGACTGGTCCGAGTACGAGGCGAGCGGCGAGGACCTCTGGGACCCGATCAAGCACGTCAACCTGAACGAGGACGGCAGCGATTGGGCGAGCTTCGGGGGCGAGCTGCGCCTGCGCGGAGAGTACTGGGAGAACTACGGGTTCGACGGCGCGGCGGCGAACGACAACGACCTGGTCCTCGGGCGCGCCCTCTTTCACGGCGACTTCCATTTCGGCAGCCAGGTGCGCCTGTTCGTCGAGGGCAGGAGCGCGCTGGTGACCGACCGCGATCTCCCCGGGGGGCGCCGGACCATCGACGAGGACACCATCGGCGTGCAGAACGCGTTCGGCGAGATCATCGTCAACGTGGACGACACGACGACCCTGACGTGGCGAGTCGGGCGGCAGGAGCTGGAGTTCGGGAGCGGGCGTCTGGTGGGCCCGGACGCGTGGACGAACACGGCGCGGAGCTGGGACGCCGCCCGCGTGGAGCTGAAGTCGGGCGGTTGGCGCATCGACGGGTTCTACTCCCGGTACGCCGGCGTGAAGAAGTACGAGTTCAACGACTGGCACACCGGCCCGACGTTCTACGGCGTGTACGCGAGCGGCGAACCCGGCGGCGGGATCCACGTTGACGGGTACTGGTTCGCGCTGGACAGGAGGACGGCGGCGTTCAACGGGTCGAGCGGTCAGGAGGACCGGCACACGCTGGGCGCGCGGGTCTGGGGAGCGGTTCCCGACACCGGCTTCGGGTACGACGCCGAGGGGGCGTACCAGTTCGGCGAGGTGGGCGGCGCCGACGTGAGCGCCTCGATGTTCGCGGCGGAGGCCGGGTACACCTTCGGCGGGTCGGCGGCACGCCCGCGCGTCTACGTCGGGTTTGACTGGGCGAGCGGCGACGGGACGGCGGGCGACGGCGACGCCGAGACCTTCAACCAACTCTTCCCGGACGGGCACCAGTTTCTGGGCTCCATGGACTTCGTCGGGCGGCAGAACATCATGGCGGTGTCGGTCGGCGGCGTGTGCCACCCGCGGGAGGACTGGACCGTCACGCTCGACGGGCACTGGTTCCGGCTCGACGACACGGGCGACGGGCTGTACGACGCGCAGGGGGGCGTGGTCCGCCCCGGCGGGCTGAGCACCTCGTCGGACGTGGGGCAGGAGATCGACGTCACCGCCGCCTACCGGCTGAACGTGCACACGACGATCGAGGGCGGTTTCGGGTACTTCTTCGCCGGCGAGTTCCTCGACGAATCGGGAGGGGGCAAGGACATGCAGTGGGTCTACCTCCAGGGCGTCTACAGGTTCTGACGCACGGACATGCGTCGGACTCGGTTGGGCGTGGTGCGTCTCGGCGCTCCACGCCTTTTTTTCGCGCGGGGAGCGGGCGGCACCGGGATGTTCCGGGGTGTTCCGGTCGTGTTCCGGAGCACGGATACACACGCATTTGCGCGCACGGTGGGGTCGTGCGGGCGGTCGAGCGATATGCTCGACACAGCCATGTCCGCGGTGCAGACCCCGACACGAGACAGCCATGAGGTGCGCGGGCGGTTCGTCCGCGACGAGCGCGGCGAGTTGTACCAGATCGACGGCGTCGAGCGGATGCGCCCGTTCCTCGTCCCGCTCGTGAGCGACTCGACGCTGTGGGCCTACTTCTCGAGCGTGGGCGGGGTATCGGCGGGGCGCGTTTCGCCGGAGTGCGCGCTGTTCGGGTACGAGACCGACGACCGTGTCCACGCGTCGGACCGGGTGTCGGGGGCGGTGACCGCGGTGCTCACGCCCGGCGCGGAGTCGTGGTGGTTCCCGTTCACGCGCAACGGGCCTCGAGCGGTGCGACGCTCGATCGCGAAGTGCGGCGCGTGCGAGCGGCTCGTGCTGACCGAACGGGAGGAGACGCTCGGGGTCACGGCGTGTGTGGAATGGTCGATCAGCGACGGGCACGGGCTCGTGCGCGAGTCGTCGCTGACGCTCGACGAGGGGCGCGAGCCGATCGAGGTCGTGCTGATCGACGGGGTGCGGAACGTGCTTCCGCCGGACATCGCGCTGGGGCTCCAGCAGTCGATGAGCACGCTGGTGGACGCGTACAAGCGTGCGGAGCTGATCGACGGGCGGGTCGGCGTGTTCGCGCTGGAGTCGGAGATCGGCGACAGCCCCACGCCGGGCGAGGCGACGCGGTGCGCGCTCGTCTGGCGGTACGGGCTGGACGAGGCGGCGACGACGCTGCGCGACGAGGACTGGTACGCGCTGCTGGAGGGGCGTGAGGTCGAGGCGGAGCCGGTCGTGCTCGGGCAGCGGACCGGGTACCTGGCCCGGGCTCGGGTGACGCTGCGTCCGGGGGAGGCGCATCGTTGGGGGGTCGTAGCGGACACGGCGATCGACCACGTCGAGCTGGTACGCCGGCTCGACGCGCTGCGCGACGGCTCGCTCGACGAGAGGGGTGTGCTGGAGGGCGTCCGCGCGTCGTCGGGGCGCCTGCGTGCGATGCTGGCGCGTTCGGACAGCGAGCAGCAGACGGGCGACCGCACCGCCGACGCGCACCACCTCGCCAACGTCCTGTTCAACACCATGCGCGGTGGCACGTTCGCGGAAGACACGATCGACGTGGTGGACTTCCGGCTGTTCCTCCGTGCGTGGAACCGGCGCGTGCACGTGTCGGCGTCGGCGGGGCTCGACGCGCTCGGCCCGAGCGTGACGCGCGAGGCGTTGATCCGTCACGCCGAGAAGAGCGGCGATGCCGACCTGATCCGGCTGGCGTACGAGTATCTTCCGCTGACGTTCAGCCGTCGTCACGGTGACCCGAGCCGCCCGTGGAACCACTTCCGGATCAGGCTGCGTGACGCGGCGGGGCGGCGCGCGTTCGGGTACGAGGGCAACTGGCGCGACATCTTCCAGAACTGGGAGGCACTGTGCTTCAGCTTCCCCCGGTGGGCATCGAGTGTGGTCACCAAGTTCGTGAACGCGAGCACGCCCGACGGGTTCAACCCGTACCGGCTCAGCCACGAGGGGATCGACTGGGAGCGCCCCGATCCGTCGTCGGCGTGGGGCGATCTGGGGTACTGGGGCGACCACCAGCTCGCGTACCTCCACCGCTTGCTGATGCTGGTGGCGCGGGTTGATCCGGGGTGGCTCGAGGCCTCTCTCGACCGGCGGGTGTTCACGTACGCCGACGTGCCGTACCGCCTGAAGGCGTACGAGCAGATCGTGCGCGATCCGAAGCACACGATCGAGTTCGACGTGGACGCGGAAGCGGAGACGCTGGAGCGTGTGGCGGAGGTCGGGGCGGACGGTCGGCTGGTGCACGACCGGGCGGGGCGGATTGTTCGCGCAACGCTGGCGGAGAAGCTGCTGGTGCCGCTGCTGGCGAAGGTGTGCAACCTGATGCCGGGCGGCGGGATCTGGATGAACACGCAGCGCCCGGAGTGGAACGACGCGAACAACGCGCTGGCGGGGTATGGGCTGAGCGTGGTAACGCTGTTCTACGCGCGGGCGTACGCGAGATTCTGTCTCGGGCTGCTCGAATCGTCGGGGCTGGAGACCCTGACGCTGTCGCGCGGGGTGGCGGGCTGGTGCGACGGCGTCGTCCGGGTGCTCATCAGCCGGCTGGAGCTGCTCGAGGACGAGACGGTCGGGACGGACGAGATGCGCGAAGTGCTCGACGAGCTGGGCGGGGTGTTCGGTGAGTACCGCGAGGCGGCGTACGCGGGCGGTGCCGGTCCGGCGGCGGAGTTCCCGGGCGAGGTCGCGGCCGACATGCTGCGCCTGGCGATCCGGTATTTCGACCACACGATCGCGTCGAGCCGGCGCGAGGACGGGCTGTTCGAGTCGTACAACCTCCTGGCGCCGAACGCGGACGGGGCCGCTGTCTCGCCTCTGCACGAGATGCTCGAGGGTCAGGTGGCGGCGATCGCGAGCGGGGCACTGCCGGCGGGCGAGGTTGCCGACCTGATCGAGCGGATGTTCGCGAGCCGACTGTACCGGGCGGACCAGAAGAGCTTCGTGCTGTACCCGGTTGTCGAGCGTCCGTCGTTCCTCGAGCGCAACCGCATCCCGGAGGGTCTGATCGGCGAGAGCCCGCTGCTGTCAAGGCTCGCCAAGACGGGGGCCGGGCGTCTCGTGGTGCGCGACGCGCACGGGACTGCGCGGTTCGGCGCGCACCTGCGCACGGCGAGGGACGTGGAGGCGGCGCTGGATCGGCTCGGCGAGATCGACGAGTGGAGCAGAGCGGTGGACGAGGGGCGCGACGAGGTGGTCGAGGCGTTCGAGGAGGTCTTCGGGCACCACCGCTTCACCGGACGCAGCGGCACGATGTACAAGTACGAGGGCATCGGGTCGGTGTACTGGCACATGGTCTCGAAGCTGCTGCTCGCGGTGCAGGAGGTGACGATCGAGGCGCAGGACGACGCGCCGGCGTCGGCGGAGCGGCTGTCACGCCTCTATTACCGCGTCCGCGCCGGGCTGTGCTTCAACAAGACCCCCGGCGAGTACGGCGCGTTCCCGACCGACCCCTACTCGCACACCCCCGCCCACGCCGGCGCCCAGCAGCCCGGCACCACCGGGCAGGTCAAGGAGGGGATCCTCATCCGGTTCGGCGAGTTGGGTGTGCGTGTGCGCGACGGGCGGGTGGCGTTCCGCCCGACGCTGCTGCGTAAGGGCGAATTCCTGACCGGGTCGGCGAGCTGGACGCCGGGAGCCGACCTCCCCACGGTCGAACTGCTGGGCGGTTCGCTGGGGTTCACGTACGGCGGGGTGCCCGTGATCTACCGGATCGTCGAGGACGCAGCGGAGATCGAGGTGACGTGGGACGACGGGTCGCGGCAGGGCATCGGGGGGGACGAGCTGCCCGAGGGAGTCTCGCGCGAACTGCTCGGGCGTTCGGGGCGTGTGCAGAAGCTGGAGGTCGGCGTGCCGCGGCACCGGCTGCTCGCGGGGGAGTGAGTCGGACGCTCCGCGGACGGGCGAGTCTGAGGATCCAGCCGCGGAGCGGCGGGGCACACCCCGGTAGACTGGTGCGGAGGGTTGCACGATGGAACGCAGGACATTCCTCGCGGCGGCGGGCGGGACGATCGGCGCGCTCTGGGCCCGTCCGGCGCTCGGCGGGCAGGACGACGCCAAACGGTTGTTCAACATCTCGCTGGCCGAGTGGTCGCTGCACCGGGCGCTGTACGGCGGCGAGCTCACCCACCTCGACTTCATCACCCGGGCCCGCGAGGTGTACGGGATCGAGGGCGTCGAGTTCGTCAACTCGTTCTTCAAGGACAAGGCCGAGGACAAGGACTACCTGAAGCAGATGATCACGCGGGCGGACGACGCCGGCGTGCGCCAACTGCTCATCATGATCGACGGTGAGGGTCGGCTCGGCGACCCCGACGACGCGGCGCGGACGCAGGCCGTGCAGAACCATGTGCGGTGGCTCGACGCGGCGAAAACGCTGGGGTGCCACTCGATCCGGGTCAACGCGGCGAGCGAAGGGACGTGGGACGAGCAGGCGAAGCTCGCGGGCGACGGGCTGAGCAGGCTGACAGCGCTCGGCGCCGAGCGCGGGCTCAACGTGATCGTCGAGAACCACGGCGGACTGAGCTCGAACGGGAAGTGGCTGAGCGAGGTCATCCGGAGCGTGGACAACCCGCGGTGCGGGACGCTGCCCGATTTCGGGAACTTTTGCCTCGACTGGTCGCGCAAGGACGACCCGGACGCGTGGTACGACCGGTACGAGGGCGTGCGCGAGATGATGCCGTTCGCCAAGGCCGTCAGCGCCAAGAGCTATGAGTTCGACGACAAGGGGAACGAGGTGCGCACCGACTTCCGGCGGATGGTGCGGATCGTGCTCGAGGCCGGGTACCGCCAGTACCTCGGGATCGAGTACGAGGGCGACCAGCTCAGCGAGCACGACGGCATCGTGGCGACCAAGAAGCTGCTCGAGCGCGTGCGGGACGAGCTGAAGGGGCAGTTCGAGTAGGGCTCAGATCCCGGATACGAAGCGAACGAAAGAGGTGGAGCGGCGCCTCCGATTTGATCGGCATCCCGCCTGCAGCCTACCCGGGTATGAGTGTCGCTGCCCCAATCCAGTGGCACGCCGATTGAATCACAGATGTCAGATTTCAAGTCTGAGATTGTCGTCGTTGCATCGGCGCAGTCGCCTGTGGGGTGGACCGTCAGGCTTCTGTAGCGGGGGGTCTTGCCTTGCGCGGGAGCACGAGGTCGATCAGGACGAGCAGCCCGAGAACGATGACCGCGGCGTTGAAGACGAACCCGCCGCCGACGATCACGTAGATGAACGGGTCGGCGAAGCGGGCAAGCCACCACGAGGCGAGGTCCGCGAGCAGCCCGAAACCCGCAAGGAACACGAGCGCACCGGTGAGCCTGCGCGGCCAGGATGTCACCAGCCCGAGCAGGCACATCACGGCGACCATCGAGCCGATGCCGAGCGCGTGAGTGTGCGTGCTGGCCGCGAGCACCTCGGTCGGCACGGGCTTGATATCGCGGGAGACCGAGAGCGGCTCGACGTCGGGCCAGGTTTCGAGCGGCATGTCGGGCGCGGCGTTTTCGCCGGAAGCCGAGCGTGCGTGGCAGTCGAGGCAGGAGACAGCGATGATCTCGGCCGGGGCGCGGTCCCCGAGGTCGAGGTCGTCGTACATCTGCGGAACGCGGTTGGAGCGGAGCCAGCCGAGCAGGGCGTCGCGGTCGGCGGGGTCGAGGTCGTCGGGCTCGATCTCGTCGGGGTGCCCGGATTCGAGGGCGACCAGGAGCGGTGCGCGGGAGACGACGCCGCGGTAGTGGGCGCGGATGTCGTCGATGGTGAGCCCGGGTCGTTCGTCGCGGTTGGCGTGGTGCATCGCCATGTAGACGCCGGCGGCGGTGGTCCCGCCGAGGATGACGAGAACGAGGCAGGCGATGCCGACACGCGCACAGACGTGGAGGTCGCGGAGTCTCATGCGCGGAGCATCTCCTCGGTGATCGCGATGTGCTCACCGGTGTTGACGGCCTGCGCGGCGGCGATGCCGACGGCCGTCGAGCGGAACCCGTCCTCGATCGAGCAGGTCACGTTCTCACCCTCGAGCACGCTCTTGAGGAACGCCTCGAGCCCGTACCACAGCGCGGAGTGCGGCAGCCCGACACCCTCCTTGAGCTTGCCCTGCTCGGCGAGCTTGGTCGCGCCGGCGATCAGCGTGATGCCCTCGTCGTTGAAGAACTGCTGGCGGTTGGCGTAGACCTCCCACCCCTGCGTGGGGGCGTCGGCCTCCTTGAACATCCACCCGTGGCTCCACGCGAGCTTGATCGCGGCGTTGGTGCCGTGGAGCACCTCGTAGCGCCCGGCGAAGGAGTTGGCGAGCGTCGCGTCGTAGAGCATCGGTAGCCCACCGTCGAAGCCGAGTGTGCAGGTGATGGTGTCGGGGACGGTGCGTCCGTCGTCGTAGAAGCGGATGGCGCCGGTGCCGGTGACGGAGGTCGGGAAGGCGCTGAGGAAGTAGTGCATGACATCGAACTGGTGCGAGCCCCACTCGCCGGCGAGCCCGAGCGAGAGATCGGGGTCGAGGCGCCAGTTGAGCGCCTTCTCGCGGGCGGGATCAGAGGCCGGGGTGCGCCAACTCGTTTTGTCGTGGTGCTGGGCGCGGAGGAGGACGGGGTCGCGCACCGAATCGGAGCGGAAAAACGAACGGGCGAGCGTGTAGACCGGGTCGGAGCGGGCGAGGAACCCGGCCTGGACCACGCGGTCGGAGGCGCGGGCCGCGCGGACGATCGCGCGGGCGTCGTCGGGCGTGTTCGAGATCGGGGCCTCGCAGTAGACGTGCTTGCCCGCGGCGAGCGCGGGCTCGACCACGGCGCGGTGCAGGTGCGTCGGCGTCGCGACGATGACCGCGTCCACTCCCTCGCCCTTGGCGAGCAGCTCGTCGATGGTCGCGAACTGTGCTGCATCGGGCGCGCGCCGTCCGCCCGAGGCGAGGCGTCGCTCGTCGGTATCGCAGATCGCGGCGATGCGGGCCTGCTCGAAGGTCTGGAGTTCGGCGATGATCGAGCGCCCCTGACGCCCGAGCCCGACGATCGCAACGCCGAGCTGCTCGCCCGAGGCGAGGCGTGCCGCGGCGAGGTCGGGCATGAGCGCGACCGCGGCGAGCGTGCCGGCCGACTGGGTCATGAACGTGCGGCGGTTCATACGGCAACCTCCGTTTGTGATGCGGGGCTGATCCAGACACGCCCACCGATCGTTGTCGGATCGAACTCGTCGGGCGCAAGGATGGTCAGGGCGGTGGCCCAGGCGTCGGCGAGGGCGCCCTGCCCGCGAGGGAGCTTGCACGCGGCAACGGCGGAGCCACTGCTCCACCCACCGGTGCGTGCGTCGATGATGTGGGGCGCATCGCGGTGTGCCGGCGCGGGCTCGGAGACGCAGAGACACTCGTCGCGCAGCTCGAAGAGCGGACCGGGCGAGCCGTCGGCGTCGAGCACTCGGGCGGTCCACGGGCGTCCGTCGGGCGTTGACCCCCGCGCGAGGATCGCGCTGGAGCCGCCGTGGATGAACGCGGAATCGACACCGATCTCGTCGAGCAGTTCGTCGGCGAGGTCGAGTGCGGCGCCCTTGGCGATGCCGCCGAGGTCGAGGGCGGTACCGGCGGGGATGCGCGCCGAGTCGGCGGCGAGCTCGATCGCGTGCCCGATGCCGTGCCTGTCGAGCGCAACGCCGAACGCCCCTGCGCTTGCGAGGCGCACGGACTCAGCAATCGCGAGCAGTTCGATCGTGTCGCGATCGGCGGGGGTCCACTCGCCCGCGGCGCGGCTGATCGTGCTGACGACGCTGGACGGGTTGAAGCGGCTCCAGCGCCGGTCGAGATCGCGGACGAGTCCGAGCACCGCTTCGGCGGCGGCGCGCACGCCCGGGGAGTCGCCCGGCAGGACGACCTCGAACCGCGTGCCCATCGCCGACGCGGCGAGACGCATCAGATCGCGCGGGCCCGCATCGTCTCTGGGTCGAACTCGTAGGTCTTGCCCTCCCACATCGAGCGGGTGGCGAGGTCGACCATGACCATGATCTTCGTGCCGAGGTCCACGTTACTGTCGGGCTTGGCGCGCGAGCGGATGCACTTGAACCAGTTGAGGCGGAGCTGGTCCTGGTCGTTGCCGATGTCGGGGCACTCGATGGTGCGCGGGTCGATGTCGTCGGCGTAGACACGCTCGGGGCGGATGTCGCAGTGGCGCCCGCCGAGGTAGATGTTGGCCTTGTTGCCGCGGATGAGCGTCTCGAGCCCGACCTCGTTGTTGGTCGAGCCGGCGACGACGAGGGTGTGCCCGCCTTCGAACTGGACCTCGAGGTTGACCTGGTCGTGGTTCTCCATGGCGGTGTCGATGTAGTGCCCGCCGATGGCGTTGACGCGGGTGGGCCACCCCACCGACTCGAGGGCCATGACCAGCGGGGTAATCTGGTGGACGAGCAGGTCGCCGACGATGCCGGTGGAGAAGTCGCGGTAGCGGCGCCAGCGGATGTAGACCTTGGGGTCCCACTCGCGGGGGGCGAGGTGCCCGAGCCAGGCGTCCCAGTCGAGGTTGACGCCCGGTTTCCACTCGGGGTCGATCTGGTAGTAGTTCCACTCGCCGTTGGGGTTGTTGCGGCAGTAGCTGGTCTGGCTGAAGATGGGCTTGCCGATGCCGCCTGCTTCGATGACCTTCTTGGCCTCGCGGTACTTGGGCAGCATGATCATCTGGGTGCCGACCTGGAAGACCTTGTCGGGGTTGGCGTTGACGAGCTTGCGCAGGCGCATCGCCTCGTCGAGGCGGAGCGTCATGGGTTTCTCGAGGTAGCAGTCCTTGCCGGCGAGGATGACGGCCGAGGCGCAGGCGGCGTGCTGGTGCTCGGGGACGGCGCAGAGCACCCCGTGGATGTCCTTGCGGGCCAGCAGCTCGCTCTTGTCGCGGTACATGTCGCACTCGAAGGGCTGTGCCTCGTCGCACATGCGCTTGGCGTTGGCGGCGTGGAGGTCGTTGACGTCGCAGACGGCCCGGATCTCGACGCCCTCGGCCTTGCCGTCGGCGACCAGCTTGAGGATCGCCCCGACGTGCCCGGTGCCCATCCCGCCCGTACCGAGCACGGCCATGCGGATCGGTTCGCCCGCGGCTGGCGGTGACGACGGCTTGCCCGCCCGGGGTTCGGGCAGGTAGTCCTGGGCGTAGGCGTTCGCGGCGGCGGCGAGCCCCGCGGCGGCGACGGTCTTGGCGAGAAACGCGCGGCGTGTTTCGGTGTGCATCGGAGCCTCCAGGGAATCAGCCTACACGACCCGCGAGCCCCCGGCCAGCACCGGTCATGTTCCGGTGGAGTCCTCGGGGACGCCGGGTTTGCTTGTCGTGTCGCGGAAGAACAGGAAGAAGATCACCATGATCACCGCGGCGAAGACGCAGGGGACGAGCCAGATCGATTGCCAGTCTCGCACGCCGCTCTCTGCGGTGTAGTGCCCGACGAGTCGGCCGATGACCTGCGCCCCGATGAACATCCCCAGCCCCTGCGTGATGAGGACGAGGAACCCCTGGGCCGACCCTCGGATGCGCGGGTCTGCCTTCTGATCGACGTAGATCTGCCCGGTGACGAAGAAGAAGTCGTAGCAGATGCCGTGGAGGACGATGCCGCCGAGGACCATCCACTTGACGTGGTCGGAGGCCGAGGCGGAGAAGAGCCCGTAGCGTGCGACCCACGCGGCCATGCCGACCAGGAGCATCCACTTGACGCCGAGGCGCGCGAAGAACAGGGGCATGACGAGCATGAAGAGGATTTCGCTCATCTGCCCGTAGGACATAGTGCCGGCGATCTTGTCGAAGCCGCTCTTGCCGACGAACTCGCCGGCGAAGCTGTAGTAGGCGGCCAGCGGGATGCAGATGAGGAACGAGCAGAGCGCGAAGACCGCGAACGAGCGGCTGCGGAGCAGTTTCAGGGCATCGAGCCCGAGCGCATCGCGGACGCTGAAGGCGCTGCCCTTGGCGGGCGGGGGCGTGTGCGGGAGGGTGAAGCTGTAGAGCCCGAGGAGCAGTCCTGATCCGCCGGCGAGGTAGAACATGTTCGCGGACTTGTCGTAGTTCATCTCCGAGATCACCCAGTTCGCCGCGATCCATCCGATCGTGCCCCAGACACGGACCATGGGGAACTGCTTCTCGGCGTTGGTCATGTTGTGGAAGGCGAGGGTGTTGGTCAGCCCGAGCGTGGGCATGTAGCACAACATGTGGGCGAGGACGACGACGAGGAAGAGCGTCGGGCTTTGTTGCGCCGCGATTGGGGCGAGGCAGAGGATCGCGCCGCCGATCAGGTGCATCGTCGCGAGCACCCGCTCGGTCGCGAAGAACCGGTCGGCGACCATGCCAAGGAAGAAGGGGCTGACGATGGCGGCGATCGGGCCGAGCGAGTAGGCCCAGCCGATGGTCTCGGGCTTCATGCCGGCCGCGTCCATGAACGGGCCCATGGTGACGTACCACGCGCCCCAGAGGAAGAACTCGAGGAACATCATGGCCGAGAGCTGCGCCCCGACGACCGTTCCGGAACGTTTCGTGAGGTCCGACATCGACGCCTCCCGGGTACGAGGTGATGTGGGCGGCGAGTGTAGCGGAAACCGGTGCTACGCTCGGGGTGAAGGAGGCCGCCATGGATCCGAGCGGGCACCGTCCTGTCACACTCTTCACCGGGCAGTGGGCCGACCTGCCGCTCGCCGAGTTGGCCCCCCGCGTGGCGGACCTCGGGTACGACGGGCTCGAGCTGGCGTGCTGGGGCGACCACTTTGACGTTCGCAAGGCCGTCGAGGACGATGGGTACTGCGAGCGGCAGCGCGACCTGCTCGAGAGCCACGGGCTGGGGTGCTGGGCGATCAGCAACCATCTGGTCGGGCAGTGCGTCGCCGACCCGATCGACGAGCGGCACCGCGCGATCGTGCCCGAGCATGTCTGGGGCGACGGCGACCCGGACGGGGTGCGGGCGCGGGCCGCCGGAGAGATGAAGCTGACGGCGCAGGCCGCGGCCGCGTTCGGCGTGCCCGTCGTCAACGGGTTTACTGGCTCGCCGGTGTGGCACAAGCTCTACTTCTTCCCGCCGACTTCCGACGCCGAGATCGACGCCGGGTTCCGCGAGTTCGCCCGACGCTGGAAGCCCGTGCTCGACGCGTTCCGTCTGGCCGGCGTGCAGTTCGCGCTCGAGGTCCACCCGACCGAGATCGCGTACGACATCCACACGGCCCAGCGGGCGATCGACGCGCTGTCCGGGCACGCCTCGTTCGCGTTCAACTTCGACCCCTCGCATCTGATCTGGCAGGGCATCGACCCGGTGAAGTTCATCGACGCCTTCCCCGACCGGATCGCCCACGTCCACGTCAAGGACACGTCGGTCTCGCTCGACGGGTCGGCGTCGATCCTCGCCAGCCACCTCGCGTTCGGCGACCCGCGGCGCGGGTGGGACTTCCGAAGCCCCGGGCGCGGCGATGTGGACTTCGACGCGATCGTGCGGGCGCTCAACCGGATCGGGTACGACGGGCCGCTGAGCGTCGAGTGGGAGGACTCCGGGATGGACCGCTGGCACGGTGCGGCGGAGGCGGCGGGGTTCGTGCGGTCGATCGACTTCCCGCCGGGCGAGGGCGCGTTCGACGCGGCGTTTGGCAAGGACACGTGATGCTGCGATACGGCATGGTCGGCGGGGGTCGGGGCGGGTTCATCGGTGCGGTCCACCGGCAGGCCGCGGCGTTGGACGGGATGGCGACGCTGGTCGCGGGGGCGCTGAGTTCCGATCCCGAGCGCGCGGTCGAGTCGGGGCGTGACCTCGGGTTGCCCGACGATCGGAACTACGAGAGCTGGCGTGCGATGCTCGCGGGCGAGCTGGCGCGTCCGGAGGGCGATCGCATCGATTTCGTGTCGATCGTCACGCCGAACGACACGCACTTCGAGATCGCGCGGGCGTTCGCCGACGCGGGGTTCCACGTCGTGCTCGACAAGCCGATGACGCTGACGAGTGCCGAGGGCGACGAGCTGGCGCGGCTGGGCGACGAGCGCGGGATCGTCTTCTGCGTGACCTACACGTACGTTGGCTACCCGATGATCCGCGAGGCGCGGCGGGTGGTGCACTCGGGCGAGCTCGGCGAAGTCCGCAAGGTCTACGTCGACTTCCGGCAGGGGTGGCTCTCGACGGCGCTCGAGAACGAGGGCAACAAGCAGGCGGGCTGGCGCACCGACCCGGCGCGGGCGGGGGCCGGCGCGCTCGGCGACATCGGCACGCACGTCGAGATGCTGGCCGGCTGGATCACCGGGCTCGAGATCGAGTCGCTGTGCGCCGAGGTGTCCACCTTCGTCGAGGGGCGGGCGGGCGACGACGACGTCTCGGTGCTCCTGCGCTTCGGCGGCGGGGCGCGCGGCGTGCTCAACGCGTCACAGGTGTGCGCGGGCGAGGAGTGCGCGGTCACGGTGCGTGTGTTCGGCACCGAGGGCGGGGTGTTCTGGAGCCACGAGGACCCGCAGCGGCTGACGATCATGCCGCGGACCGGCGCGACGCGGATCATCACGCGGGCGGGTGTGGTGGCGAGCGACGACTCGAATCTCGCGACGCGCATCCCGTCGGGACATCCGGAAGGTTTCATCGAGGCGATGGGCAACCTCTACCGCGGCGCGATGCAGGCAATGATCGCCAAACGCGAGGGGAAGAACCTCATCGGGCTCGCGGCGGACTACCCCAACGTCCACGACGGCGCGCGCGGCGTCCGCTTCGTCGAGCGCGTGCTGGAGAGCGGGCGTGCGGACGGAGCATGGGTCAGGGTCTGAACGTGCCCGTGCCACCGACTTCGGCTTTGAGAAGTCGGTGCTCCGGGACGCTGTGTTCGACGAAGACACCAGCTTCCCAAAGCTGAAGCTGGTGGCACGGACTTCGGACTACGGCTTGCGCCACTGCATGTCGCGGACCTCGACGCGGTTGCCGGGGTTGTGGGTCTGGATCGCGAGGTGCCCCTTGTCGAAGTCGGTGAGGGTGGTGTCCACGAAGGGCACGCCGTTGACCCACGTCTGGATGTGGTCGCCCTTGGCGCGGACGCGGTAGTCGAACCACGCCTCGTCGCGGGTGATGGGTCCGTCGCGGTCAGGCCAGGCGCGGTCGTAGACGCACCCGGTGAAGTTCTTGGGGTCGTGGTTGTCCACCTGCGCCTCGTACCCGAGCGGCCAGGTGTCGGGGTCTTCGGGGCGGGGGACGGTGCGGAAGTAGAGCCCGCTGTTGCCGTGGTCGCTGATCTTGACGAAGGCGCGGAACTCGATGTCGGCGTACTCGGCGTCGGAGAAGAGGTGCCCGGGCCCGTCGAGCCCGACGAGCGTGCCGTCCTCGAAGGCGTAGGACCCGCCGCCGCGGTGCGTCCATCCCTCGAGCGTGTCACCGTTGAAGACCGAGACGAAGTCGCCGGGGTCGGGATCGGGCGAGAGGTCGAGGATCTTGATGTTGCGCAGGCGCAGCCCGCCCTCGCCGTGGTCCTGGAAGGCGATGTAGCCGGTGGTGAGGCGTTCGTTGAGCGGGAGCGGCTGGTTGTCCTGGCGGAAGATGCCGCGGTCGTCAAGCTTCTGGGCGTCCTGGATGTGCACGCCGTTGAGCCACACGTCGAGCGTGTCGCCGACGAGGCGGATGCGGTAGGTGTTCCACTCGCCGGGCATGTGGACGGCTTGCGAACTCGGCGGGATGGCGTTGTAGACGGCGCCGCAGTCGTGCCGCGCGGTGCCGCCGTCGGACGAGTCGAGGATCTGGACTTCCATGCCGGTGAAGGCGGGGTCGCCGTTGGACGAGCCGCGGAGCCCGACGCCGGAGTTGCCGCCGGGCGGGATCTTGAAATCCACCATCAGCTCGAAATCGCGGTACATCTTGGTGGTGCGGAGCCACCACCCGTGCCCCTTGTCAACGGTGCGGATCTCGCCGTCCTCGACCGCCCAGGCGGAGAGGTCGCCGGAGGTGGTGAACCCGTCGAGGTTCGTGCCGTTGAACAGCAGGACCCACCCAGCGTCGGTCTCGTCGGGGGCGAGCGTGTTGTTCTGGGCGGCCGCGGCGGCGGGCGGGACGAGCGACGCGGCGAGAGCGAGCAACCTGCGCATGATGACCCTCCTGATGTGGACGGTGGACGGTATACCGCACCGGGCGGGCCCCGGCGTGGGCCCCCCGGGCGCCCCGCGGTTCTCGGGCTCACAAGTGGCCCCGGCTAGTCGCTTTGAGCCCGTTCTGAGGGGCGGAATCGGGGCCCGGATCGGGCCGGGAGTGAATATTCCGCCTATCATTGTCCGCTATGCCGAAGAGCCCTACGGGTGCCCGGATCGGGCCGCCGGCGGGGCGAATCGGGGGCGACGCACCCCTTGGAGGGCCGAGCATGGTCAGCAACACGAAGGACCGCCCGAAGCCGTTCCTGTTCCCGCAGTTCTGCAAGGCGTGCGGGCGGTGCATCCCGGCCTGCCCCAGGGACGCGATCACGATGGGCAACGACATCGATCCGCGCACGGGGAACACGGCCGTGATCGTGGACGAGGAGCTGTGCAACGGGTGCGGGCTGTGCCTCGAGGCGTGCCCGGAACCGCACGGGCTGATGCCGATGCCCCAGGAGGTCGAGGAGTACATGCTCCAGGACCCCGAGGCGCTGTTCGGCAAGCGGATGACCGATGCTCCGGAGCCGGACGACATCCCCGACCAGCGGGTCGCGCTGCCGGAGCTCGAGCCGCTGATCCTCAAAGGGAACCACGCGTCGGCGATCGGCGCGCTGCTGGGCGGGTGCCGGCACTTCTTCGGGTACCCGATCACGCCATCGACCGAGGGAGCCGAGCTGCTCGCGAAGCTGATCCCGCAGCTCGACGGCGCGTTCGTGCAGGCCGTCAGCGAGGTGGCGACGGTGAACATGATGTACGGGTGCGGCGGGGCGGGGCTGCGCTGCATGACCTTCACCTCGAGCCCGGGGTTCAGCCTGATGCTCGAGGGCATCTCGTACATGATCGGGGCCGAGCTGCCCGGCGTGTTCTTCAACGTGATGCGCGGCGGGCCCGGGCTGGGCAACATCGGGCCGGAGCAGGGCGACATCAAGCTCGTGTGCCGCGGGCTCGGGCACGGCAACACCCACGCGGTGGTGCTGGCGCCCTCGACCCCGCAGGAGATGCTCGACCTGACGCTGGTGGCGTTCGACCTGTCGATGAAGTACCGCTCGCCGGTGATCCTGGCGAGCGACGGGTTCCTCGGGCAGATGACCGGGCGGGTGAAGCTGCCGGACTCGATGGTCAAGCCGGGGTTGCCGGCGTGGGCGGTGTACGGCGACGAGTTGCACCGTGGGAACCTGCACACGTCGATCCTGCTCATCGAGGGCGACCTCGAGAAGCACAACGTGCACCTCAACGCCAAGTACGACGAGATGAGAGCGAACGAGCAGCGGAGCGACTGCTTCCGTTGCGACGACGCGGAGTGGGTGATCGTGGCATGCAACACGCCGGCGCGGATGGCCAAGGGCGCTGTCGAGCAGCTGCGTGAGCAGGGGATCAAGGCGGGTTTGTTCCGTCCGGTGTCGCTGTGGCCGTTCCCGATCGACGCGTTCGTGCCCGTGATGAAGCGTGCGAAGGGTCTGATCATGGTCGAGGCGGGGGCGGGTCAGCTCGAGGACGAGGTGCGCCTGGCGTTGAGCCACGCCGGTGTGCATGATCTGCCGCCGATCGAGCGTGTCCAGCATTACGGGGGCGTGCTCCCGCAGCAGCAGGAGATCGTGGACACGGTCAGCGCAATCGCGGGAGGTGCCTCGTGAGCGTCTTCTACCAGAAGTTCGAGCGTCACGCCCACGCCGAGGGGCTCAAGGGGCACTCGACGCACTACTGCCCCGGGTGCGGTCACGGGCTGATCCACAAGTACGTGGCCGAGGCGATCGAGGAGCTGGGGATTCAGGAGCGGACGGTCGGCGTCTCGCCGGTCGGGTGCGCGGTGTTCATGTACTACTACATGGACATCGGGAACACGCAGTCGGCGCACGGGCGCGCGCCGGCGGTGGCGATCGGGCACAAGGTCGCCAACCCGGACGCGATCGTCTTCGCCTACCAGGGGGACGGCGACCTGGCGTCGATTGGACTGGCCGAGATCATGCAGGCATGCCAGCTCGGGCTGCCGATGACCTTCGTGTTCGTCAACAACGCGATCTACGGGATGACCGGGGGACAGATGGCCCCGACAACGCTGCCCGGGCAGAAGACGACGACCACGCCGACCGGGCGCTCACGGATGACCGGCGAGCCGCTGCGGATGGCCGAGATCGTCTCGCAGATCGACGGGCCGGTGTACGTCGAGCGTTGCGCGCTGTTCGACAACAAGCAGCGGATGCGGACGAAGAAGGCGATCACCAAGGCGTTCCGGCTGCAGGCCGAGAACCGCGGGCTCTCGTTCGTCGAGGTCCTCTCGGAGTGCCCGACGCACCTGAAGCTCACGCCGGTCGAGGCCGAGCAGTGGGTGAAGGAGAAGATGCTCCCCTACTTCCCGCTGGGTGTGAAGAAGGACGAGACGGTCGAGCCGTGGTTCGAGCTGGGCCCGCCGAGCTTCGCCGCCGAGGACGTGGTGCGGGTGATCGGCGGGACTGATACGCCTCCCGAGCGGTTCGGCGACGGGTTCCCGGCCCACGTGCACGAGTCGGACATCGCGATCAAGTTCGCAGGCGCCGGCGGCGACGGCGCGCAGACGGCGGCGATGCTGACCACGCGGGCGGCGATCAACGAGGGTTGGGACTCGACGCACATCCCGAGTTACGGGCCGGAGTCGCGCGGGGGCACGTCCTACGCCGACGTTCGCATCGCGCGCGACGAGGTGCTCAGCCCGTCGTGCCCGAACCCGCATGCGCTCATCGCGTTCAACCCGCCGAGCCTCGAGAAGTTCGGGCCGACGGTGCTCCCGGGCGGCGTGGCGATCTACGACAGCTCGGTGATCCCCGAGCCGCCGACGCTCGACCCGTCGATCCGAATGGTCGGCGTGCCGTGCTCCGGCATCGCGATGGATCTCGGCAAGCGGATGGTCAAGAACGTGGTGGCGTTGGGCGCGTTCCAGGCCGCCACCGAGTTGTTCCCGCCCGAGAGTTTCCTGCTCACGCTGCGCAAGGCGTTGCAGAACAACTGCTCGATGCTCGAGCTCAACGAGCGGGCGTTCGAGCTGGGACGCAAGGCGTACGCCGAGGCGATGAGCCCGGCGTGAGGCGCAGTGCATCTTCGTGCCACTGATCCGTCTTCGGATCAGTGCTACCCGTTCTACCCATCCTCACGCAACGCGCCGATCTGAAGACCGGTCAGTGGCACGAGTTCAATCGCGCGCGACGTCGACCGGCACGCCGCGTGCACAGCTCTCACGCTCGGCGTCGAGCACACGGGCGACGGTGAGCGCGTCGTCGATGGTCGGGATCGCGGTCGCCCCGCCGCGGCAGGCGTCGAGGAACGCGCGGACCTCGCCGTCGTACCCGCTCCGCGGCCCGACATCCACCGGCTCGGCGTCTCCGTCGCGGCAGACCAGGAGTTGTGGGTCGCGGGTCAGATCGAAATCGGCGGTCGCGTGCTCGAACACCACCACGTAGCGCATGCGGAACGCGAAGCCGGCGGTGTGGTCCCACCCGCCCTCGGCGGCGACGTGGCCGGGGCCCGCGTCGAAGCGGTAGTGGGTGGTGAGGTGGTGCTCGTCGCCGAGCGAGCTCACCGAGCGAGGCGGACCGAAGAGGTGCACGACGAAATCGGTGTCGTGGATGTGCAGGTCGGTGAGTGCCCCGCCGCTGCGTGAGGTGTCGCTGTAGAAATCGCTCCACCCGGGGCGTGAACCCAGACGCTGGAACGACGCGCTGCGGACCGCGCCGAGCGAGCCGTCGCGGACCCGGTCGGCCAGCCACACCCACGCCGGCCAGAACCGCATGCACATCGCCGGCATACAGACCAGATCGGGGTGCGCTCGCGCGGCGTCGGCCAGGCGCGCCACTTGGTCGGTCTGCACCGCCACCGGCTTCTCAACCAGCACGTGCCTGCCGGCGTCGAGCGCACGGATCGCGATCCCGACGTGCGAGTCGGTCGGCGTGCAGATGCTCACCGCGTCCACATCCTCGTCGGAGAGCAACTCGTCGGGGATGTGGTACACGTGCACCTCGGTCGGGTCGTACACCGGGGCGGCACCCGTGTCGATGTTCCCCTCCGAGGCGGCACCGGAGAGGCGCTCGGGGTTGACGTCGCGGACGGCGATCAGGCGGCAGGGCAGCCCTGCCTCGCGTGCGGCGTTCCAGACGCGCGCGTGCGTCGAGCCCATGAACCCCAGCCCGATCACACCGATACCCAGCTCGCTCACGACAGTTCCCGCACAAGTTCGGCCGCTCGCCGGATGTCGTCGGTGCGCGAGCCACCCGCCTCGCGTTCGATGCAGCAGTCGAGCGGATGCTCGGAGCCGTTCGCGATCTCGAAGAACCGCGCCCAGTCGACCGCACCCGCGCCGGCGGGCACCTCGCTGCCCCACTGCCCCGGCGTGTCGGTGGGCAGCGCGTCCTTGATGTGGAGCTGGACGATGTGCGGCAGCAGGGAGTGCAGCGACTCGATCGGGTCGCCCATGCCGTAGAGGATCATGTTGGCGGGGTCGAAGTTGACGCCGACCGCGTTGCCGAGCGAGAGCTCGTCGAGCACGTCGAGGAGGGTCTCCGCCGACTCCTGCCCGGTCTCGAAGCCGACGCGGACGCCGCGCTCCGCGAATTCGGCGGTGACACGGCGCAGCCGGTCGAGCAGCTTCGTGCGCAGGGCATCGCCGCGCCGGTGCGGCAGGAACCCGGCGTGGAACGTAACCAGCCCGACGCCGAGGCGCTGGGCGAGGGCGGCGTTGCACGAGGCGGCGCGGAGGTTGGTTTCCCAGTGCTCGTCGGGCGCGACGCCGCCGGTGCGCCGGATCGAGTCGAGCGTGGAGTAGTCCTCGCCGGCCATCGCCATCATGCCGCTGACGATCCCGACGCCGGCGTCTTGCAGCGTGCGCACGCTCTCGGATTCGTCCCACTCGCCGGTGCGGAGCGGGTCGAGGGCGAGCTGCACGGCAGGCACCCCGCATCCATCGAGCTTCGCGGCAAGGTCCCGGGGCGACTCGGGTTGGAGCGACCACGAGCAGACAGCCAGCGTCACGATCGTCGCTCCTTACCGCGGGTTGCCCGCCGGGATCGTGGGCGGGCGTGGGGTTGAATCAGGGCGGGCGGATTCGAACCGCCGGCCTCCTGCACCCAAAGCAGGCGCTCTACCAAGCTGAGCTACGCCCTGTGCCGCAGAGTCTATCGACGGGCGGGGTCGCCGACCAAGAAGAACCGGCCCGCCGCGCATAAGCCGCGACGAGCCGGCGTGCATCACTCCCCCCGCGACCCGTGGGGTGCGGGTGCCCCCGGAAGGGCGGATTACGGCGGCAGCTCCTCGAAGAGCACCACGCGTGGCTCGTCGTCCTCGCTCACCACGTTCGAGCGGTCCACGACCATCAGGAACCGGCGCGCCACCGACGGCACGAGGGCGTCGTCGGGGCCCAGCGACTCGACGTCCTCACGCCGGTACCCGTGGATGAGGAACCACACCGCGAAGTAGTCGCTGCGCGTGGTGGTCGAGGCGAGGACCGCGTTGACGATCGAGAGCTTCTCGTCGTAGTCGTCGATGATCTTGTCGGGCACGGGCGTGCCGCCCGAGTTCTCGTGGTGGAGCGTCTCGACGTTCTCGAAGTCGTTGGCGTCGAGGTTCCAGCCGAGCCGGTCGATGTTGTCGGTCCACATGTCCGCCGAGTTCCCGTACCGCAGCCACGACAGGTCGCGGTCGCGCGCCGCCATGAGTTCGCCGACCGAGGCGAAGCCGGGGCGCTCGCGGAGCCCGTCGATCGCCGAGTTGACCTCGCGCGCACCGGGGTTGGTGCCGCCGTACGACGGGTCGGTGGCATCGGAGAACACAACGGGCTGGGTGGAGATCCCGGGCACGCTCCCGTCGAGGGGGAAGAGCGTGAGGCGGTCGCGGTAGGCCGCGACGGTCGTCGCGATGTCGCTGAACGCTCTGTGCTGGTCCTTGTACCCGCTGAACGAGTTGTTCCACCACCACAGCGGCCTGCCGTTCAGGGGCGACGAGGGGTCGAGTTCGACCCCGAGCGGTGGGCTGAGCATCGGGAGCGTGCGCAGCACCGGGATCGAGGCGGTGTTGATGTTGATCAGCCCGCGTTCGGCCCGGGTGAGCGAGCCGCGGGCCGGGTCGCGCGACGTCGTGAACCGGCTGAGCACGTTGAGCGCCAGGGGGATGCCGCCGCCGAGGCGCACGTCGTCGCCGACGGTGAATACGCCGTCGCCCGGGGTGAGGTCGAGGTACGGGACGAAGGCGTCGAGGCGGAGGTGCCCGCGGTCGAACAGCGGGCCGCGCTGCCCCGGCGTGGTGCTCTCGAGCCCGGCGTTGACGTAGAGGTCGTTGGGGCGCTCGGTCGGCTGGCGGTAGTACCCCAGCGCCAGCCCGATCGCCTCGGGCACCGTCGTCCACTGCTGCTCGTAGAGGTGGAAGCGGTGGTTCTGCTCGCCGGGCAGCGTTGCCGCCTGCGGGGGCTGCGGCTCGAGCTGGTACAGGTCCGGGCCCGCGTCGTACTCCGGCCCGAGCCCCAGCGGCAGCAGCAGGTCGGCCACGCGCAGACGCGAGAGCTGGTCGTCGTGCGCGATCGACGCGGGGTTGATGTCGGTCTTGAAGTCGTTGTTGTCGGTCGGCATCTCCATGACCAGGCGGTCGCCGCCGGTCGGCGTGTTTGTCGGGAACTCGTTGTAGTAGAGCGCCGTGGGCTGCTCCAGGTTGGGACCCATCGACTTGCGCCCGTTGGCCATGTACTTGTCCTCGGGGTCGCGCAGGATCGTGCCGACCGCGGGCGGGGCGCCCCCGGCGCCGGGCCCGACCGCGAAGCGGCGCAGGAACCCGTCGAAGGTCGCGTCGCCGTACACCCCGTCGCCGGTGCCGTTGGCATCGAAGTCGCTCTGGTCGGGCGAGTTGAGGTCGAGGGGGTCGTCGACCCCGACGTTGAGCGTCGGCGCCGTGCCGCCGTTCGGCGCGTCGATCCCGCTCTTGACCTCGATCATCCACGGCGGGACGGCGCCGTCCGGTAACGGCGACGAACCCGAACGGTCGTGCATGTCCGGGCGACGGATCGACGCCCATGTCATGACCGTGTACCCGGTGTTGTCCTCGTCGAAGCCCGACTGGTACGAGCCTTCGGTGCAGTCGGCCCCGGCCGTCGTCCCGCTCACATCCGCGTTGCCCTGGATCCGCCGGTCGAGCCACGCGGTGCGGTTGTTGAGCACGGGCGGGCCGCCACCCCCGCCGCCCGCGGCCTGGTACGGCTTCTCGTGCAGGCGGTCCACGAGCTGGTCGTTCATGACCTCGTTCTGGGCCGCGTTCTCGTCGCTGGTGAAGTGACGGCGCCAGAGCAGCGCCTGCCGCTTCATGATGGCGGGGATGCCGTCGTCGAAGAAGTCCGGGGCGGCGTAGCTCCGCACCAGCCGGGTCGTCGGGTCGATCTCGGGCATCAGCCCCGGGCCCGGCTTGGTGCCGCTGGGCGGCAGCACCGTGAACTGGTCGTCGAGTTGCTGGCGAACGAACTCGTAGAGGAAGTCCCGCGTGTTCGGCGCCGGGTTGGTCGGGCCGCACGAACCGCTCGACCACTTGGCGAGCAGGTTGTTGATCCGTGTTTCGACGCGCGATGGGTTCTCGCCGATCGCCCAGTACAGGCGCGTCTCGCCCGGCTGGAGCTTCTCCTCGTCGAGTTCCGCGTTGGCGAGCGAGATCGGCATGCCCCAGTCGGGCCAGCGGTTGTTCGGTATGCCCTCGCTCATGTGCGAGACCTCGAAGAACCGCCCGCCGAACTGGATGTAGTACCGCGGGACCCACGCGTTCGTGACATTGGGCGACCCGTTCTGCCCGTCGCGGACCATCATCGGGATCTGCACGTCGAACGGGTTATGGATCTGGAAGACGACGATCTCGGCCACGAAGTCCGGGTTGGAGCTGCTCACCCGCCCGTCGATGGTGACCTTTCCGTTGGATACAGGAGAACCCGTGGGGCCGATCTGTGTCACGCCGTCGGTGTCGGCGCCGGTCATCGTTGCCGGCGCGTCGGTGTAGATGAAGTAGCTGGAAACCTCGGTCAGGATCGGCTGCGGCTCGATCCCGTAGATGTTCTTGACCGGGCTCTGCACGACGTCGCCCGACCCGTCGGCGTTGGCGAGCCGGTTGCGTGACAGCGGCGTGGGCGGGGTCGCCGCGTCAACCACGTCGGCCGCGGTCTCGTTGAGGTCGAACGCGCCGAGAACCGACTGGTTCCCCGCCCCCGCCGTACGCCCCTCGCCCCAGTAGCTGAAGCCCGCTGTCCAGTTGATGTTGCCCACACCCGTGAAGAACGAGTTGGTCCGATTCCCGCGGTTGATCGCCTCGCCGGGGTTGCCCCACGTGGTCAGGTCGGTGTCGAGCACCTGGCGCATCCGGGCGCCGTCCGCCCCGTCGGCGATGACGGTCACGCAGGTCGGGTCCACGTCGTCGTCGGCCATGTCGAGAAGGTTGGCCGCCATGTGCGCCGCGGTGTACAGCGAAAACTCCGGCCCGCGGTGCCCGTAGTGCAGGGTCGCGAGCTGCCTGGCAGCCGTATCGGTGTACGGGTCGTGCCACAGCGCCGTGGTGTTCGGGTTGGAGAACAGCTCCTTGTCGGCGTAGGGCATCAGCGCGTCGGCGTAGGCCTCGAAGATCTCGTGACGCGCCCGGTTGCTCGCCGACCCGCCCGTCGAGCCGCTCGTGATCGTGTCGAGCAGATCGACGATGTTGGTCGGCAGCTCGGCGTCGGTGATCGGGCCGATCGATTCGAGCGAGCCCGGATACGGTGCGGTCTTGTCCGCGGCGCCGATCATCTGGGTGAGGCGGCGCGACCCGCTCAGCGTCGTGAGGCGCTGCCTCGGATCGAGCAGCGAATGCGCCCACAGCGCCGGCGGGATCGTGTTCCCGCCCGCCGCCGCCTGGAAGCGGTAGAGGTACTCCTCGTAGTCGAGTCGGTTGGAGCGCAGCGGCCCGATGTTCGCGCTCATCGCGGAGTTGCTCGTGCCCCGCCCGTCCACGACCGATTCGAGCGGCGAGGTGACGCGCGGGTCGTTCACACCGCGACGCGTCAGCAGATCGAGCAGGGAATCGTTGCCGAACCCGTCGGCGACGAGCACGGCGTCGCCGGTCGTGCCCGCGACCGTCCCGGCCGACCCGGCACGCGGGCCCCACTCACGACCGTAGAACTCGCGGTGCGCGCCGTCGTAGACGTACGGCACCAACGTGTCCGAGTAGTTCTGCCCGTTGATGAGCTTCACGTTGCCGCTCAGCGTGTCGTTCCCGCCGCTGCTCGGATCGAAGTTGGCGCTGAGCAGCGAGCGCCGCAGCGCGTCGTACCCGGCCTCGCCCGCCACGATGTGGTCGAGCTCCGAGACGCGGTTGGTCGCCCAGCTGTAGTTGTTCGGTACCTGATTCTGGTCGGGCTGCGGGAAGTTGGGCTGGCGCCCGCCGATCCTGCCCGAGTAGCTCTGCCCGAGGAACTCGTACCAGTCCTGCATCGACAGGATCCGGCGCAGGTCCACGTCGGCCGGCGTTAGCCCCACGGGGAAGTTCGGCGGGTGGTCCGAAACGAGCGACCCGCCCGGCTGAATCTCGTCGTTCGCGACGCGCAGGTCGGTCGCGGTGTTGACGTTGACCAGCCCGCTCAGGTCGATCGCACGGAACGCGACGAACCAGCGGATGTCGTCGTCGGTGGACAGCACGCTCCACGTCTTTGCGTTGGGTCCCGTGTCGGCGTCCCACACCAACTCGCACCACCGCGCGTCGTTCATCCCGTCGCCGTCGGCGTCCGCCCACTCGTAGACGGGGTTCTTCCGGTCCGAGACCTCCTGCGAGACCCGCTCGTAGGTGCTGCCGTACCCGTGGGGCGGGCGGAAGGCGCGGACCTGTGCCGTGTCCCAGTGCATCGGGATGTCGGGGTCGAGCACGCTCCCGCCGCCGCCCAGCCCCCCGCCGCCGAGCACTTGCGGCAGGTTGTACGGGTTGCGGTCGTCCGGAAGCGTGAGTTGGGCGCTCATCTGGCGCGGGGCGGCGTCGAAGCCGAACCCGCCCTGCGATTCTGGACGCAGGTTGAACAGGCTCACGAACCGCCCGTCGGGCGAGAAGTTCGAGATGTGCCCCCAGTCGCGCCGCTGCTGGTGCCATGTGGTGGAATCGACGCCGGGAGGCAGTTGGTCGCGGGCGGTTCCGTTGATGAAGCCCGGCTCGGTGTCGGCGAGCCACGGATCGCAGTCCATGCCGGCGGGGTCGAAGAGCACGAGTGTCCCGCTGCTCGAGTTGACGAGCGACGTGTTGCTCCGCGCGTGCGGGTTGTCGGAGGGATAGTCGAACGTCTCGCGTCGCCGGATCGCGTTGAGGTCAAACCCGGCGCTGCTCGCGTCGTTGAGGGAGGGCAGGTCCACCTCGAACCTGGTGAGGAACAGGTCGCGCTTGATCACGTCGAGCACGTAGTCGCGGACGGCATCGGGCACGTCGCCCTGGCGCGCCTTGACGACAACGGTCGCGGCCGAGCGCCGGTCGGCCCGACCCACCGTCACGTACGCCACCGTGATCAGCGCCAGCAGCGCCAGCACCCCGACCACGAAGACGAGGAACGAGCCCCGGCGCGTGCAGATCCTGTCCAGGCGTGCGGTCATCGCGGTTCTCCGTCAGTTCACGCGGTCGTCCGGGACCTCGAACACGAACTGGAACGTGCGCTCCAGCGTCGGGTCGTCCGGGTCCGCGAGGCTCATCGTGATCCGGATCAGCTTCGGCCAGGCCCACTCGACCGTCTGCGGGTCGCCCGTGCCCGGGACGAACGTCGGGTCGATGTAGCCGAAGCAGCTTGTGAGCTGGCGCCCGCCGGCCGTGAAGAGCGCCCGATCCATCGGGCGCATCGGCGGGAGAGTCGGGTTGTTGATGCGCGCCTCCGGGTGGATCAGGCGTTCGTCGATTGTCCTCGTGCCCGTGGTGCCGTCGGGCTTCTCGTAGGTGACCTGATGGCGCAGCCACCTCGGGCTCGACTGGTTCCAGTACATCGGGTAGGGCAGCGTGACGAACTCCTGCCCGTTGCCGTTGAACTGCCCGTCGCCGTCGGCGTCGCCGATGCGCCACAGCCCGTGCCACATCAGTTGACCCGACTGGGCGTTGGCCGGCACATACGGGATCGTGTCGCCGAACGACCACTCGACAATGAACTCCGAGCAGCGCGGCACGAAAACCGACGCCGAGAGCATCTGCTGGTCGCCCAGCGCGATCTCCTGATCGAGCGGGGACAGCGAGGTGTCCTGGAGCACGCCGACGTCGTCCGGCGGCGTCGGCTCGTACCGCAGGCGCGTCGCCTCCTGAAGGAAAGCCGCCTCGGCCGGCACCGACGCCGGGACCGGATCGGCGCTCGTGCTCAACCCGTGCTGATTATCGGGAAACGCGTCGATCATCCAACGCTGCATCAGGTCGAGCGGCCCGTTGTCGGCGAACAACGCCGTCTTGACCGGCGCGTACGACGGGTTGACGTAGTAGGTCATGAAGTCCTCGAGGTTCGAGGACCCGGAGGCGTTCCGCCACGCCAGCCCCGGCGGGGTACTCGCGCCGAGCACGACCCGCCGGATCTCGTCCAGCGACGTCGTCGCGATATCGAGCAGCCCGCTCGAGAACACGGGGAAGACGTTGTTGATCCCGGCGCCCGTGATGGTCGGGCGGAGCAGATCCTCGCGGAGCGTCGAACGCTGCAGAGCCGACAGATTGTCCAGTGTCAGGTTCCCCTGGCTCGAACGGATCTCGTAGTCGTACGGCGGGTACTGCGTCAGCGCCTGGAAAACCGTCGGCGACGCCGGCTGACCGGCGATCTGGTACCGGCTGTCGAGGTGGCGCACCCACGGCACGCCGGGGATCTGGTCCCCAGGGTCGAACGGTTCGGCGGCCCTCGGGCGGGCCAGCAGGGTGACGTGACGCAGCAGAGTCCACCCCGCGGCCAGTTCGTTCGGGCCGCACTTGCCGAGCAAGGTCCGCGTTCGCGTCCCCCACCCGAGGCGCTCGGCGACGTTGGGGTTGTCGCGGTACGCGTCGCTGAGTTCCGGGTGCTCATAGGTTGCGCCGAGCGGCGAGCTGGTGTCCGGCACCAGTTTCATCCCCTGCTCGTAGACGATCCGCGCCGCGTCGGCCGTCGCCCGGAAACCGGGGCGGATGGGCTGACGCGCCGACGCGAACTCGCCCCTGGCGAAGAACATCAGCTCGTCCACGCGCCGCGGTCTCGGGTCGTCCGGGCTCGGCCTGGGGTTCGGGTCCTCCGCGCTCAGGTAGACCTTCTCCCCGTTGTCGGTGCGCGGGTCGGCCGTCGGCACCGCCACCTGGTTGCGGATCACCAGGGGCCCGTCGCGGGTCATCTTGCTGATGTCGGAGCGCAGCTGCTCCTCGACGCGCTTGGCGATCTCGTTGAGCTCACGTACGCGGCGCCCGCGCGTCACCGTCTCGCCGACCGACTCGAACACGCTCGCCAGACCGACGCCGATGATCGCGATCGCCCCGATCGCCACCAACGCCTCGATCAGCGTGAACCCGGTTCGGTGTCTTCTGCGCATCACGGCTCCACCGTCAGGACAGAAACCGCGATCGGCACCTGAGGCACGAACACCACCGACACCAGATCGTCCGAGCGGTCCACGTACGACGGCACCGGCGGGTCGATCCGCACGATCCAGTTCTCGGCGTCCTCGACACCAACCACGGTGTAGATATTGCCCAGCGAGTCCACCAGCTTCTGCCCGGTCTGCGAGAGCAGACGGAAGATCTCGGGCGCGTCGGGCAGCGTGTTGTTGCCGGGCAGGTTGATGTTCGCCGCCTCATCGACCCTGAGCGTCAACCGGTCAGGTCGGCGCGCCCGGGTGCTCGAGGTCGGGTCGATACGGACACCCCGTTCGACCGGCACGACGATCGGTGCCGAGTACTCGACGTTGGCGTTCGGGGTGCTCGCCGGCACCGGGACCCCCTTGGAGGGGCTCAGCGAGCCGACGGCGACCGCCGGACGCCGATCTTCATCGTTGATCGTGCCACCGCCCGCGATCACGTTGCTCAGGCGGTACGGGCGCGGCCTCGTCGGCACGCGGATGCCGGGGTCCACCGCCCGCACGAAGACCGCGAACTGCACCGCGTCGGTCGGGCGCAGCCCGCTCGGGTTCTGCTGGTAGGGGTCGCCCTCGTACACGCGACGGGCCGCGAAGTCCCACACGTACCGCGGCTCCTCCCGCGTCTGCGTCTCCAGCCCGCCGGTGTGCGGCACGGGGTACAGGCGGTCCTCGATGCCGATGCGTCCCGCGTAGTCGATCGCGTTGTTCCCCCCCACGCTCGCCGGCGGGATCGCGATCTCGCCGGTGAGTTGGTCAATCTCCGGCACCACCCACATGCCCCACTTCTGCTCGTTGCTGAACGTCAGCCCGTCCCTGTTGTCGGTCTCGTCGCGCCACGCGGCGAGCGGCGCCGTCGGACCCGTGAAGCCGGGGATGGGGATCGGTGTGTACAGCGCCCCGCGCCCGCGGAGGTACGCCTCGGCCGACTGGAGCACCGAGGTCCCGAACACCTGCTCGGTCGCGGTGCGCTGCTCGCTCACCACCACCGGGATCACCGCCCCGAGCCCCAGCATCCCCAACGCCAGCACCACCACCGAGATCATCACCTCGATCAGCGAGAACGCCGCGATCGTGTGTCTCCGCGTCACGGCCCTTCCCCCGTCATCTCAACGAGGCGCCCGGAGAAGCGTGAGACGCGGAACAGACGCGTTTCACGCTCGTACCCCGGCAGTGTCCCGTCGATCCAACTGTTGATGTCGCCCACGTCGATCGAGGGGCCCAGCTGCGGGTCTTCCGGATCGGTGTAGATCGAGCCGGTGACGCGGTCGATCTTCGCGCCGATCGCCCCCGCCAGCGCACGCTCCTCGTACAATGCGAGCTGCGCCACCGGCTTGACGAGCACCGAGTCCGACGAGCGGTTCCCGAGCAGGTCCGAGAGCCGGTCGTGCTGGAGCAGATCCGGGTTCATCATCGCCCGGCGCACCGCGGTGTCGAGGTCGGGCGCCTTGTCGAGGCGCACCCGCAGAGATGTACGGTCCTCTTGCGAGGGGCGCAGGTCGAGGGCGACCGCCTCGGCGCCGTTGTCGATCGCGTGCCGCCCGCTCCCGCCTTCGAAGCGCACCATGAAGGTCTGGCGCCGTTCGCCCTCGTCGTTCCGCCCGGAGTCGTAGAACCCGGTCTCGGGGAACACCCAGTTCGCCTCGTTCTGCGAGGTCGTCCCGTTCAGAAAGTAGTTCTGCTCGTACCACGCCCCGCTGGTCCACCCGCCCGGCGCCCGCCCGCGCACCATCCACCCCGCGGGGAGCTCGACCGGCTCGACCAGCGGCGTCGGTACGAACACGTCACGCGACACGAGCGGGCTCGACCTGTCCTCCCCCGAGAACCGGTCTGACATCGTCCCCACGCGCACGCACGGCACGATACGGATGCGCCCGGCGTCGTAGAAGAAGACGGCCGCGGCGTCCTCGCCCTCGCCGCCTCGCGCCGCAGCGTCACGCGCCGCCTCCACCGCCGTCGCGAGCTTGTTGCCCGCCAGCGACGCGTTGTTGGAACGCAGCATGTTGTTGAACGCCGGCAGCGCCACCGCGGTCAGCAGACTGATGATGACCACCACCACCATCAGCTCGATGATCGTGAACGCGTTGGTGCGTCGGGCGTTCATTTCTCCCCCAGCGCCACGGCGTTGTCCTCGCTGGCGCGTCGCCGGATCTCGGCGAGCCGCTCCGCGTCGGGATCCGTGCCTGTGTCCGACAGGTTCGCCGCCGTGAGCACCTTCTCGAGCGGCTCGGTCCCCATGTTGGCGGCCCGCCCGACGTCCCCGAACACGCCGTCCGGCCCGGCCGCCACGATCGCGTACCCCGCGCTGCGCAGCGACGTGTTCTCCGCCGGGTCGCCGAGGATCGCGGGCACGTTGAAGTCCTCGGGCGAGTTGATCACCGTGCGCGCCCCGGCGTCGGGGTCGCCCTGGTGCCAGCGGTAGTAGCGGATCGCCACCCCGTCGCGGTCGCGCAGCTCGATCCGACCGTACTCGGGGTGGTCCGGCGCGGTATCGACGATCGACGTCGTGCTCGACCCGGGGTCGTACAGCGGCTGGTACGTCGCCCCCGAGCGGGCGAACGAGCCGTCCTTGCTCGGCGTGCGGAACCCCGGGCCGTCCACCCCGTCCGGCAGGTCGCCCGACGGCAGCTTGCCCAACGCGCCGACCAGGTTGTACGACAGCGAGAACACGCTGAACCGGCGGTCGGCGATGTCCGGGCTTTTGCGCATGTGCTGGCCGCGTAAGTAGTCGCGGTCCGTGCGGTTGGGCTCGCTCAGCGACATGTTGAACACGACCGGGTTGTACCGTCCCGACGCGTCCTGCTCGAGCGGGTAGTCGTTCTTGAACACGGCGGCGTAGTACCCCGCGGTCCCGCTGGGATGGGGCGTTTTGTTCCCGTCTTTGACCAGCGGCGGGAGAAAGCCGAGATCGGAGCGGTACTGCTCGACGCCGATCTTGAGCGCGTTGACGGCCTGCTGGGCGGCCGAGCGGCGCGCGGTGTTGCGCGCCCCGCTGAGCCCGACCAGCACCAGCCCGACGAGCAGGGCGATGATGCCCAGGACCACGAGCGTCTCGATCAGCGTGAACCCTCGGCGCATCACACACCACCGCCCTGGAGCGAGTCGATCATCGCGACCAGCGGCAGGAACATCGCCACCACGATCGTGCCGACCATCCCGCCGAGCACCATGACCATGAGCGGTTCAAGCAGCGAGATGAGCGACGCGACCGCGACGTCCACCTCCTCGTCGTAGTTGTCGGCGACCTTGAGCAGCATGGAGTCCATGTCGCCCGTCTCCTCGCCCACGTCGATCATGTTGACGACGATCGCGTCGCAGGTCTTCGACTCGCGCAGCGGCCCGGCGAAGCTCTCGCCCTCGCGGATCGAGTCGTGCACGTTCCGCAGCGCCTTCTCGAAGACGTAGTTGCCGCTGGTCTCGCCGGTGATCGTGATCGCCTCGAGGATCGGCACGCCTGCCGAGATCAGCGTCCCCAGCGTCCGCGTGAACCGCGCGATCGTCGTCTTCCGGATCAGCTTGCCGAAGATCGGCATGAACAGCAGGATGTAGTCGGTCACGGCGCGCCCGGGACCGGCCTTGCGGATCAGCTTCCAGAACACGACCGCCACGATCGGCGAGATCAGGATGAACGCCCACCCCGGCACCTTCTGCCCCGGCTGATGACCGGCGACCCACCGGCTCGTGTTGATCAGCCACACCGTCAGCCCGGGCAGCTTGACGCCGAAGTCCTTGAAGATCGCCTCGAACTTCGGGATGATGAAGAGCATGATCAGGGTGAGGATCCCGATCGCGATGATGATCACGGCGATCGGGTAGACCATCGCCCCCTTGATCTTGCGCTTGAGGCGCTGCCCCTTCTCCATGAACTCGGCCAGGCGCTGGAGGATGATGTCCAGCACGCCGCCGATCTCGCCCGCGTTCACCATCTTCACGTACAGGCGGTCGAACGCCTTGGGGTGCTTGCTCATCGACTCGGACAGCGACGACCCCCCCTCGACCTCCTCGCACACGCCGATCAGCGTGTTCTTCATCACGCCGGGCTTGCACTGGGCCTCGAGGATCTGCAGCGAGCGGAGCAGCGGCAGCCCGGCGTCGGTCAGCGTCGAGAGCTGGCGCGTGAACAGCGTGAGCTGCTTCTGCTTGACCTTCCCGATCGCGAGACCGCCGCCGCCCTTGCGCTTCTTCTTCTTCGCGTCGCCGTCGGCGCCGGCCGATTTCTTCACCTTCTGCTCGCGCACCGACGTCGGGAAGAAGCCCTGCCCCTTGATCCGCTGGATCGCGTCCTCGCTGCTCGAGGCCTCGATCGTCCCCTTCTGGGGCTTGCCCGCCGCGTTCAGCGCCTCGTACGCGAATGTCGCCATAACCGCCTCCGCCGGCCCGCGCCGGACCTCACTCTTCCATGATGGTCTCGCGGACCACCTCGTCGATCGTCGTCTGCCCCTCGTAGATCGCCATCAGCCCGCTCTCGCGCAGCGATCGCATCCCGCGGCTCCGCGAGTGGTCGCGCAGCGCCCCCGTGCTCGCCTCGTTCATGATCATCTCGCGCAGTTCGTCGCTCAGCTCCATGATCTCGAACAGCGCCATCCGCCCGCGGTACCCCGAGCGGTTGCAGTTGTCGCACCCGCGACCGCGGTAGAACCGCTTGCCGCGCACATCGTCCGGGGTGAGTTGCAGCTCGAGCAGCTCCTCCTCGCCCGGGGTGTACTCCTCCTTGCACTTCGGGCAGATCATCCGCACCAGACGCTGCGCCACGATCCCCTCGATCGTCGCCGTAAGCAGGAACGGCTCCATCCCCAGGTCCACCAGGCGGATCACCGAACTCGGCGCGTCGTTGGTGTGCAGCGTGCTCAGCACCAGGTGCCCCGTCAGCGACGCCTGCACCGCGATCTGCGCCGTCTCCAGGTCGCGGATCTCGCCCACCAGGATGATGTCCGGGTCCTGACGCAGGAAGCTCCGCAACGCCCGCGCAAACGTCAGACCAACCTCTTCGTTCATCTGGCACTGGCACAGACCGTCGATGTCGTACTCGACCGGGTCCTCGGCCGTCAGGATCTTCGTCTCGATCTCGTTCAGCTCGGCCAACGCCGCGTACAGCGTCGTCGTCTTGCCCGATCCGGTCGGCCCGGTCACGATCACGATGCCGTTCGGCTTGGTGATCAACGCCCGGAACCGCCCGAGGTCGTCCTCGCGGAACCCGATGCGGTCGAGGCTCAGCTCGACGTTCGAACGGTCGAGCACGCGCATCACGACGCTCTCGCCGTGCATCGTCGGCAGCACCGCCACGCGCAGGTCCACCGGGTTCCCGCCCACCTGCAGCTCGATGCGCCCGTCCTGCGGCAGGCGGCGCTCGGCGATGTCCAGCCCCGCCATGACCTTGATGCGGCTGGTGATCGCCGGGCCCAGCTGCTTGGGGGGGGGCACCATCTCGTACAGGATCCCGTCGATGCGGTAGCGCATCTTGAACTCGTGCTCGAACGGCTCGAAGTGCACGTCGCTCGCCCGGTCGCGGATCGCCTGCAGCAGCACCAGGTTCAGCAGCTTGATGACCTGGTTGTCCTCGGCCGCGTCCATCAGCGCGTCGAGGTCGATCGACTGGTCGCCCGCCGCCAGGCTCTTGAACTTGTCGTCCGTCGCCAGGTCCGAGACCACGTCGGTGATCGACTCGCTCTTCGAGTAGTGCTTGGAGAGCAGGTCGTCGATCATGCCGGCGTCGGCCACCACCGCCTCGACGTTGAAGCCCATCAGCAGACGCAGGTCGTCCACCGCCCGGAAGTTGTCCGGGCTCTTCAGCGCCACCTTCAGCTTCTTACCGGCGGGCGTGTACTCGATCGGCACCACCTGGTAGGTCTGGGCGTTCTCGGCCGGGATCGTCGCGATCACCTCGTCGGGGATCTCCGCCCCGGCCAGGTCCACGAACGCCATCCCCGCCTGCCCGGCCAGCGCCTCGAGCACGTCCCGCTCGGTGCAGTAGCCCAGTTCGGTCAGCAGTTGCCCGATAGGCACCTTCCGTGTCTTCTGGATCGCCAGGGCTTCGTGCACCTGCTCTCGGGTTACCTTGCCCATCTTCGTGAGCACCCGCCCGAGCTTCCGACCTTTGAGCTGTGAAGGGTCCATCATCACCGTCCTCGGCCGCGCGGCCTATACCAGCCTTCGATCACCATAGAGTCCGAGTTCCATCAATACGAGCCCGGAACGCCGAATGATGCGTTTGGACACATGGCTATTATTCCATTGAGCAGGACCGCCACCCGCCCTCAGGTCTCGGTCGAGGCGGTCAACTCGGCCTCGTCGAGCTCCATCCGACCGACCGTCCGCCCAATCCGGTGCACCTTGTCCGTCAGGTCCGCCGGGTTCTTGGATTTGTCGATCATCTCCTCGGCCGAGATCATGCCCTTCGAGTACAGCGACCAGAGGTGATCGTCCAATAACTGCATGCCGAACTTCTTGCCGGTCTGGATCGCCGAGTCGATGCGGAAGGTCTTGTTGTCGCGGATGAGGTTGGCGATGGCCGGGGTGACGACCAGGAACTCGTACCCGGCAACCATCCCGTCCTGGTCCACCCGTGTCAGGAGAACCTGGCTGAGCACGCAGATCAGGGCGGTGGAGAGCTGGACACGGATCTGGTTCTGCTGGGTGACGGGGAAGGCATCGACGAGGCGGTCGATGGTCTTGGCCGCCCCCGTGGTGTGGAGGGTGCCGAAGACGAGGTGCCCGGTCTCGGCCGCCCGCACCGCCGCCTCGATCGTCTCGAGGTCGCGCAGCTCGCCGACCAGGATCACATCCGGGTCCATACGCAGCGAGCGGCGGAGGGCCTCGGCGAAGTCGGCCACGTCGTTGCCGATCTCGCGCTGGTTGATGATCGACTTCTTGTGGTAGTGGTAGTACTCGATGGGGTCTTCCATCGTGATGATGTGCCGGTCCATGTTCTCGTTGACGTAGTCGATCATGGTCGCCAGCGAGGTGGTCTTGCCCGACCCGGTCGGCCCGGTGACCAGGAACATGCCGCGGGGGCGCCTGATCAGCTCCTTGACCATGCTGGGCAGCCCGATCTGCTCGAAGGTGAGCAGCTTATTCGGGATGCGGCGCAGCACGATGGCGATGTCGCCGCGCTGGCGGAAGACCGATGTACGGAAGCGGGAGGCGTCGCCGAACGCGAAGCCGAAGTCGGTGCCCCCCACCTCCTGGAGCTCCTGCTGGTTGCGTTCGGGCGTGATCGCCTTCATCAGCGAGACCATATCGTCCGACTCGATGACCTTGGTCTGGAGGTTGCGCAGCCGCCCGTTGTGCCGGATCGTGGGCTGACGTCCGACGGTCAGGTGGAGGTCGCTGGCGTTGAGCTTGACCACCGTGTCGAGCAGGCGGTCGATCTGCATCGTGGACATCCGTCAGCCTCCTAGACCTCGACCTCGGCCGCATCGACCTGCGTCACCCGCGCGATCTCGTCCGGCGTGGTCGTCCCCCGCAGGATCTTCAGCTTCCCGTCGCCCACCAGTGGACGCATCCCGTTCTGCAACGCAGCTTTGCGCAGCTCGGCGACCGTCGCCAGGTGGAACGCCATGTCCCGGATCTGCGTGTTCATCGGCATCATCTCGAAGATGCCCTGCCGCCCCTTGTACCCCGTCCCGTTGCACGCGCCGCACCCGACGGCGCGGTGCACCTTGCCCTCGGCTTCCTCCGGGGTAATCCCCGTCAGACGCAGGTACTTCGGGTCGGGCTCGGGGTCGATCTCCTTGCACTGCTTGCACAGCACGCGGATCAGGCGCTGGGCCATCACCGCCTGGATCGACGACGCTACCAGGAACGGCTTGACCCCCATGTCCACCAGTCGGGTGATCGCCGACGGCGCGTCGTTGGTGTGCAGCGTGCTGAACACCAGGTGCCCGGTCAGGGCGGCCTGGATCGCGATCTCCGCCACCTCCTTGTCGCGGATCTCGCCGACGAGGATGATGTTCGGCGCCTGTCGCAGCATCGAACGCAGGATCGCGGAGAATGTGAAGCCGATGCTCTCACGCACTTGGCACTGGTTGATGCCCTCGAAGTTGTACTCGACCGGGTCCTCGGCCGTGATGATCTTGCGGTCCGGGCGGTTGAGCACGTCGAGCGCCGAGTAGAGCGTGGTGGTCTTGCCCGAGCCGGTGGGCCCGGTGACGAGGAAGATGCCGTTGGGGCGCCGGATGATGCGTTGGAACGCGGCGTGGTTGTCCTCCTCGAACCCGAGGTTGACCAGACCGATGCGCACCGCGTCGGGGCGGAGGATACGGAGGACGACGCTCTCGCCGTGGTACGCCGGGCACGCCGAGACACGGAAGTCGATGTCCACGTCATCGACGGGGATCTTGATGCGTCCGTCCTGCGGGACGCGCCGCTCGGCGATGTTCATGCCGCTCATCAGCTTGACACGGCTGAGCAGGGCGTTCTGCATGCGCTTGGGCAGCTTGTCGCGCTCCATGCACACACCGTCGATGCGGTAGCGCAGACGGACGCGGTCGGCCATCGGCTCGATGTGGATGTCCGAGCAACGCATCTTCACCGCTTCCTCGAGGATGCGGTTGCACAGCTTGACGATCGGCGAGTCCTCGCTCGACACGTCGATGGACTTGTCCATCGAACGGTCCACCGAGCGGTCGATCGTCCGGTCGATCGAGTCGGTCACCAGCGAGTCGCCGGCCTCGACGATCGTCGGCTTGGCGCCCTTCGACTCGATCACCGCCCTGATCTGCCCGCGGGCGGCGATCATCGGCTCGACCTCGGCGTTGAGCCGGAACCGCAGCATGTCCAGCAACTCGAGGTCCATCGGGTCGTGGATGACAAGCTGGAGCTTGCCGTTGGTCTTGCCCAGCGGCAGCACCATGTGCTTCTTGATCAGGTCCTCGGGGATGAGCGTGAGGTCGATCTTGTCGGCCACGCCGCCCTTGGGGCCCAAATCCACGTACTCCATCCCGAACTGGTTGGCCAGCGCCTTGGCGACCTGCTCTTCGGTGGTGAACCCGCCCTCGACCAGCGCGTCGCCCAGGCGCTTGCCGCTGCCGGAGGCGAGCTTCTGGGCCTGACCGGCCTGCTCCGCGGTGATCGCCCCCCACTCCACGAGGATCTGATCAAGGTTCTTGCGCGATCGGGCCATGTCTCGCCTTTGCTGGGTCTTCGGGGGCTCCCGCCCCATCGTAGGAACACCCCGTCGGCAGCGCCGGTTTGCCCGCCGCAGACCGAGTACGATGCCCGAGCAAAACGGGAGCGAACCGTGAACACCCCACCCGACCCGTTCGAGCCGCGAGGACGCCTGCTGATCACCGCGGGCCCGACGCACGAACCGATCGACGCGGTGCGGTACATCGCCAACCGCTCATCCGGGCGACTCGGGACCGCGCTGGCCGACGCCGCCGCCGAGCGGGGATGGGCCGTGACCCTGCTGCTCGGACCGACCCCGCTGGCGCCGACCCATCCGCGGGTGCAGGTGGTGCGGTTCCGCTCGACCGCCGACCTCGAGAGCGAGCTGCGCACGCACTTCGGGGGCTGCGACGTGCTGGTGATGGCCGCCGCCGTCGCCGACTATCGCCCATGCATCTCCCAGGAGGACCTGGCGGGCAAGCAACGGCGCAAGGGCGAGGGGATGGTCCTCGAACTGGCCGCGACCCCCGACCTGCTGGCCGGCGTCGCCCAGCGCCGCCGACCAGACCAGACCATCGTCGGCTTCGCCCTCGAGCCGCGCGACGAGATGCTCGACTCGGCCCGGCGCAAGCTCGAACGCAAGAAGGTCGATCTGGTCGTCGCCAACCCGCTCGAGACCATGGACTCGCCCGAGATCGAAGCGGTGATCGTCGGGGCCCCGGGCACGGGCATGGAATCCGGGCGACCCACCCCCGGACGGATCGCCAAGGGCGACTTCGCCCCCTGGCTGCTCGGCGTCATCGAAGAGGTCGCCTGCGGTGCCGGACGCTGACCCGTCCGAAATCCGATCGGATCGGGACCCCGCTCGCCCCCCCCGACACGCCCGATCGGCTAATGTCTGTGCGACGGCCCCGGCGGGGGAAGCGGGGCGGAAAGAGAGGAGCACGCATGTTCAGATGGATCGCGGCGGGGGCCGTGGCGTTGTCCGCGTTGACCGCGTCGGCACAGCACGTCGAGCCGATCGAGCACACCCTGCCCAACGGCATGACCTTCCTGCTGCTCCCGCGCGACGAGCAGCCCAACAACGTCGCCGCGGGGTGGCTCGCCAGGGTCGGCTCGGTCAACGAGCACCCCGGCATCACCGGCGTGAGCCACTTTCTCGAGCACATGAACTTCAAGGGCACCGACCGGATCGGCGTCAGCGACCCCGAGCTCGACCACCAGTTCCGCAAGAAGGAACGCGAGCTGCGCCGGCAGATCCGCGAGTTGATCGTCACCGGGCAGTACGAGCGATACCGCGCCGGCGAGATCGACGACCCGTGGCTGCCCAAGAACGACACCGACGAGATCCGCGAGCTGCGCACGCAGCTCACCGCCCTGTACGACCAGCAGGCCGAGCAGACCACCGTCGCCAACGAGTTCGACCGCGTCTACACCAACGAGGGCGGCAGCGGGATGAACGCCGGGACCGGGCAGGACTCCACGTTCTACTTCATCAACATCCCGTCGAACAAGCTCGAGCTGTGGGCGTGGATGGAGTCGGACCGCCTCGGGGGCAGCACGCTCCGCGAGTTCGACGCCGAGCGCGACGTCGTCATCGAGGAGCGCCGGCAGACCGACGAGTCCAACCCTACCGGCAAGCTCGACATCATCTTCGACTCGGCGTTCTGGCAGAGCTCGCCGTACCAGTGGCCCATCATCGGGTGGTGGTCCGACATGTCGGCGTGGACCGAGGCGCAGGTCCGCGAGTATTTCGAGACCTACTACCAGCCGTCGAACCTCACCGGCGTGATCGTCGGCGACTTCGACCCCGACGAGGCGATCTCCTTGATCGACCTCTACTTCGGGCGCCTCGAGAACTACCGCGCCCCGGCACCACCCATGGTCACCTACGAGACCGAGCACCTCGCCGAGATCCGGATGAACGGCGAGTGCGACTGCCAGCCGCAGACCCGCGTGCGCTACCTCGCCGTCCCGGCCGGGCACCGCGACGAACCGGCGCTCGATGTGATGGCCGCCGTGCTCAACGGGCGCACCGGGCGTCTGTACAAGTCGCTGGTCGAGGACAAGAAGATCGCCTCGAACGCCCGCGCCCGCCTCAACTCCGGTAAGTACGACGGGTACTTCGAGTTCAGGGCGCAGACCCAGGGCGACGCCACGCCGGAGATGCTCGAGCATGCCTGGTACGACGAGCTCGAACGTCTCAAGGACGAGCCCGTGCCCGACCACGAGCTGCAGAAGGTCAAGAACGGGTTCGCGGCCGACGCCTACCGCTCGCTCCAGTCCAACCAGTCGCTGATGTTCCAGCTCGCGATGTACGAGAACGTCGGCGGGTGGGAGGCGATCAACGAGAACCCGCGCCGCATCGCCGCCGTGACCGCCGACGACATCCTCCGCGTCGCCAACGAGTACTTCGACAAGTCAAACCGCTGCGTCGGCATCTACACGCGCAAGGCGGGCTCGGCGGGCAAGCTGACGCTCGACGGCGTGCTCGCCAACATGCCCGAGGAACGCCGCGAGATGATGCGCGGGATGCTCGAGCAGCGCACCGCCGATATCCGCGCCGAGACCGACGCCGACAAGCTCCGCCAGGGTCTCGCCGAGATCGAGTCGCAGGCCGCCAACGCACCACCGCGCTTCGCGCCGGTGCTCAAATACATGAAGCAGGTGATGGTCGAGCGTCTGGGCGAGCTCGAGGAAGGAGGCGAGCAGTGAACCGCACGAGACTGACCGCGTTCGTGGGCGTTGGCGTCCTCGCCGCCCCGCTCCTCGCCGGCGAGATCCCGTCGCGCCCCGAGCAGATCCAGTTCGGACCGCTCGAGTTTGAGCCCCCGAACGCCGCAGAGATGCGCCACGAGTTGCCCGGCGCGATCCCCGTCTACCTCGCCGAGACCCACGAGTTCCCGCTCGTGACGATCACGCTGAGCTTCAAGGGCGGGTCGTCGCTCGAGCCGGCGGACAAGGCCGGGCTCGCCTCGATGACCGGCGCGATGATCCAGCAGGGCGGGACCGCCACGCTCACCCCGTCCGAGCTCGAAGAGCAGCTCGACTTCCTCGCCGCCCGTGTCCGCGTCGACGTCGGCGACCAGTACAGTTCGGCCAGCATCAATTGCCTGACCAGCAACCTCGACGAGGCGTTCGCGCTGTTCATGCAGATGGTCCGCGAGCCCGGCTTCGACCCCGACCGCACCGAGGTCGTCCGCGGGCAGCGCCTCGAACGACTCAAGCAACGCGACGACCAGGGCTTCGGCATCGCCATGCGCGAGCTCGGGTTCCTGATGTGGGGTGAGGACAGCTTCGAGGGGCGTCAGCCCACCGGCGACTCGCTCAACTCGATCACCCGCGAAGACATGCAGACGCTGCACCACCGCATCTTCCACCCCGACAACATGATCGTCTCGGTCTCCGGCGATTTCGAGCAATCCGAGATGCTCGCGTTTCTTCAGAACGCCTTCGACGGGTGGGAGCGCGGCGAGCCCGTGCCCGACCCCACGCCCCCGACCCACGTCCTCAAGCCCGGGCTCTACCACTACGAGAAGGATCAGCCACAGAGCCAGGTCATCTTCGCCCAACGCTGCATCGAACGCGACGACCCCGACGCGATCCCCGTCGAGGTCATGAACGACATCCTCGGCGGCAGCGGGTTTACCAGCCGCATCATGAACCGCGTGCGCACCAAGGAGGGGCTGGCGTACAGCGCCGGCTCGTTCGTCTCGCCGCGCGTCGGGTATCCCGGGGCGTTCAGCGCGTTCTTCATGTCCAAGAACGCGACCGCGGCCCTCGGCGCGAAGGTCACCCTCGAGGAGATCGACCGCATCCGCACCGAGGAGGTCACCACCGACGAGCTCGACACCGCGATCAGCTCGATTATCGAGACCTTCCCGCGCCGCTTCGAGAGCAAGGAGCGCACACTGCGGACGTTCGTGGACGACGAGTGGACTGGACGCGACCCGAGCTACTGGTCCACCTACCGCGACCACGTCCGCGAGGTTACCCCCGATGAGGTGCTGCGCGTCGCCCGCGAGCACCTCGACCCCGAGAAGATGGGCGTGCTCATCGTCGGCCCGTGGGACGAGATCGCCCCCGGGAACACCGATTCGGAGGACGACCCCGAGCGGGTCACCACCATCGAGGACGTGTTCCCGAGCGTCACGCAGATCCCCGTGCGCGACCCGGTGACGCTCAAGCCGAAGGAATGAGCCCCGGGCGTTCGAGCCGCAACGCCGATCCTCACGCCCGCCCGCCGCGGGCGTTTTTACTGCGCCTTGGCATGCCCACCTCCCGCACACTTCCCACCGCGATACACTTGTCGCCGACGCGGGCGTAGCTCAATTGGTAGAGCGTCAGCCTTCCAAGCTGAATGTTGACGGTTCGAGTCCGTTCGCCCGCTTTCTCGTAAACCCCGCCGAGCGCTGAGACAAGCGCACCCGTCCGGTGGAGGACGGCGCGGCTCGACAGCTCCCCAAACCCGGTATGTACCGGATTGGAGCCTCGATGCCCGCCACACGCTCAAGCACGCCGTCGTACCGCCTCCACAAGCCGTCCGGCCAGGCCGTCGTCACGCTCAACGGGCGCGACCACTACCTCGGCGAGCACGGCTCAAAGGTGAGCCGAATCCGATACGACCGGCTCATCGCTGAGTGGCTCGCGCACGGCCGTCGGCTGCCATCGGACAGCGCCTCGGCAAGCCTGCTCGTCGAGGAACTCATCCTCGCCTACTGGGAGCACTGCGGCGCCCAGCCGTACCACCGGGCGACCCTTCAGGGCACGATCAAGCCCGCCCTCCGGCGCCTCAACAAGCTCTACGCCGAGCTGCCGATTGGGGAGTTCGGTCCGCGGCAGCTGAAGACCCTTCGCGAGTCGATGATCGATGAGGACCTCAGCCGCGGCTACGTCAACACCCAGATCCGCTGGATGAAAGCGTGCGTCCGCTGGGGCGTCGAGGAGGGGCTCGTAGAGCCCTCCGTGCTGGCGGGCCTCGACGCGGTTCGGGGCCTCAGGATGGGCCGCTCACGGGCTCGTGAGACCGAACCCGTACGGCCCGTCGACGACGCCGTGGTCGAAGCGACGCTGCCTCATCTGCCCGAGGTCGTCGCCGACATGGTGCGGGTCCAACGCCTCACCGGGATGCGGCCGGGGGAGCTCTGCGGTCTCACGACAGGGCAGATCGACACCTCTGGCGAGGTCTGGGTCGCGACGCTCCGCAAGCACAAGACGAGCCATCACGGGCACGAGCGTTCGATCCCCATCGGGCCCCGGGCTCAGGCGATCCTCGGACGCTATCTGAGGCCCGAGCTGGACGCTCGGCTCTTCAGTCCGGAGGAGTCCGAGGCGAAGCGGAGGAAGGTCCTGCGGGCCGCGAACAAGACGCCCTTCACGCCCTCGCGGCGGGCACGCGACCGGAAGCGCCAACGCCGCCCGCAGCGGCGCCTCAACGACCGCTACACCACGGGGGCGTACGCCTCGGCGATCGCGCGGGCCGCCAGACGGGCGGGGCAGCCGCACTGGACCCCAAACCAACTGCGCCACTCGCGGGCGACGGAGTTGCGCAAGGCGTTCGGCCTCGACGGGGCGGGGGCGATCCTCGGCCACGCCCGGCTTGAGACGACCCAGATCTACGCCGAACGGAACCGCGAGCTGGCTACGCGAATAGCGGCGCAGACTGGCTGATCCTGCCGCCTTGAGCAAGGTGGTTTCCAAGGCGATCGGTACCCCAAGGGGCCTGCTGTCATGGCGGATTCGCTTGGCAGACCGGCTATCGCTCGCGAATCAGACCATGGACGCAAGCAAGGTGATGGCGGCCGGAATGCGTCGGTTGACTCCCCCATGCGCCGGTCGGCAAACTGGTGGCATGACGGCGCAATCTGATGCAACCAGGGCACCCGGCGCGCAGCGCATCCGAAACAAGGGGTTTCCGGAGTGGATCGGACACAGACATGCCCTTGCGCTTCACTCCTGCGGGCTGATCCCCACCGACAACTGGGCATCGGGCGTCGTGCTCCCGGGCTGCTTCATACGTCGACACCCCCCACCAGTTGTCGCGACATCCCCTGCCGAGAGCTACATCGGCATCGCGATCGCACCGCCGCGCGGTGACGGACTTCCCCTTTGGCTGAACGAGCAAGCGGAATCCAGCGGCGATTTGACACAAGGCGGTTTCAGTGCCGCGAGTGGTTTTCTGTGGCTGGTCACCGGAATCGCGACCCGGGGGATCGAGGTGCCGTCTCGGGCGAGCCGCATCGTCCACCTCGCCCGTCTCTTGCGTTTGCTTGTAGTCGTGCTTCGCCGATCCCCCGAAGATCCCCGCAGCGGGTTCGTCAAGCTGCTTCGACCCAGCAAGGCGCGTCGGGAATGCCCGGGCAGCGCGCTGCAGGATCTAGCGAACCAGATCCCTCACGACCGGATTCCCTCCGGGGCCTCAGTCCGGCTTCTGGCTGACGGGAGCGTGTGGTGTACCCACCAGCTGACGGGCTCGGCGTCGAGCGGTGCGGGAGTCAAGAACGCGCCCCGGAAGACGAATGCAACGAGATCGGTCGAGCCACCTGCACAGCCGGTGCCCGGGGCCTGTTTGTCGTACTGGGGCAGCGCTCTGTGTGTCGGAGCTGCTCTTCAGGACGAGTGCGAAGCGGCACTGCACGAGGTCATCGACGGAACCGCATTTCGCGCGATCAAGAGGTTGGTTCAGGCCGAGGGACACGCGCTCAGCTGGACAATCGACCTGCTCGATTCTCTCGAAGAAATCGAAGGGGAGATCATCCTCGCCAAATGGGCAGACCTGAGATGGATGGACTCCGCCGTTCTGTGGCGACTGGTTCTGCTCGTCCATTTGGAGAGTCCGATTTCCGCTCAAGAACTTGCTCGGAAGCTCCCTAGAGACGGCAAGGCGCTCGGACCGAGGACGATCTCTGGCTATGTGAGCCGCGTGAACAAGGCGTCACCAGGTCTCATAGCCCCTGACGAGACAGGTCGTTATGTGCTCGGCAGGATCCCTTCCGCGGTGCGAGCCAGGCTCGTCCCATAGAGCTCGAACTGCCAGCGACTGCGCAGTACTGCGCACAGCTTGTGGTCTCGCGCATTCTCGGCTCCCCTGCCAGTCGCGTAATGACGAGACCTATGGCAGGAGACCGTGATGATCAATGTCGAGAACGAGCGGCTCATCAGCTTTCGCGAGGCGTGCGAGGTGCTTCCGCGTCGGCGCGCCGGGAAGAAGCCTCACATCTCAACGCTGTACAGATGGTCTGGTCGGGGATCTCGCGGCGTGAAACTTGAGGTTGTTCAGGTGGGCGGAACGCTCTGCACGTCGGTGCAGGCGCTCCAGAGATTCCTCGATGAACTCACGATGCAATCGCGCCCACATACCACGCAGCGCCGTCGAAACCCAACCACCAGTGCCCGGCTCGAAAGCGCGGGCCTTCGTTGAGTCAAACGTCCACCGTCGCGCACACCGGCAAGTGATTCGCGGCGATGGACAAGGAGGGAATCACATGAATCGTAGCATGAATCACAAGCATCGGGGTCTTGTCTCAAAGGCAGAACTCGGGAGTTGCACAGTCGAGTCAGGAGCGCTCGCGCTCGTCGATCCAACAGCTCAGGCGGTTTGGCACACCCTCCTCGCAATCTCGTGGGCAGACGAGCGTGGGAGGTGGGTTCGGCGAATCTCGGTCCCGGGGCTCGCCAAGCTTGTCGGGATCAAAGCGAGGGCGCTTCAGAATCACATTTCATCACTCGTTCAGGCGGGGCTCATTCACTGTGAACGCGGTGGAGGCAGAGCTTCAAACAAGTACATCTTCCCGATCGAGTGCGACCCTGGCGGCAGCCCGCAATCTCGGAACTCCACCGTGGGACCCGGCAGCGGTGCACAAACGTGCGCTGCAGGGGAGTCGGACGGTGCGCCCAGAACAGGTGGCGTGGAGCATTGCGCTTCGAACATCAACACCGAATCCGAAGAACCGAGCATTCGTCAGATGTTGTTGGCTGATCTCCGTGCTTTGGGCGTGCAGAATGCCGAGACGCTGGTGAAGCACAGGAACGCCACTACGCCACGCCTGGAGTTCCTGATCGAGACCGCCGGAGGGATGAAGAACCCAGCAGGTTTCATCGTCTCCGGGATTCGCCGAGGGTTCCTGGTTCCGAACGGATTCCGGAGCAATCGCCACCAGGAGGCGGATCAAGCCCGGCGCCGGCGTGAAGATGATGACTTGCTCGCGGCACTCTGGATGCTCCCGCCTGCCGAGCAGGAACGGTTCGCCGAATTGGTTCGGGGTGAGCCCGGCGGTTGGCGGTCACCGAACGGCTGGCGAGCGGACCGTGAGTTCACTCTCCAAGTGGCGAGACGGGCGCGGGGTGCAGGAGTACTTCCAGGCCAGTGACGGACCCGGCCACCGCAAGCAGAGCGACGCAGGCCGTGCCCAAGCTCGCTGCACAGCCGGCGTAAGCTCGACGGCCCGAG
>Ga0210086_1000130_pt1 | contig 46907 bp, 44 predicted proteins | sample China_Galinas_PW_3_FD_184867 | JGI IMG/M metagenome (GOLD analysis project Ga0210086, IMG submission 184867) | Wetland microbial communities from San Francisco Bay, California, USA, that impact long-term carbon sequestration - China_Galinas_PWB_D2... | ecosystem: Environmental > Aquatic > Marine...
ACCTCCACGCCGTAGGCGCCGACGTTCTGCACCGGCGTGGCGCCCGCCGAGCCGGGAATCCCGGACAAGCACTCTAGCCCGCCCAGCCCGTGGCGCAGCGAGTTCACGACGACGTCGTCCCACACCGCGCCGGCCTCCACGCGCAGCGTGGCGCCGTCGATCGTGACACCGGTGGTGGCCAGCCGCACGACGGTCAGACCGGTCAGGTCGTCGCTGATCACCAAGTTGGATCCGCCGGCGATCACTAGCACCGGACCCGGTTCGGAAGCCAGCGCCTGCAGGGTCGCGACGACTTGATCCGTTGTGTCGCAGGTGATCACCCGCCGCGCGACCGGGCCCACCCGCAGGGTGGTCAGCGGTGCGAGCGGAACATGCTCCGCCACCCGCGCTCCGGCGTATCGGGCTGTGGCCACGGCCGGTAACGGTAGCCTGGCCTGCTATGCCGCGTTCATTCGACTTGTCGGCCGACTACCACGGCACCGTCGAGCAGGTTCACTCGGCGTTCTCCGACGAGCAGTATTGGCTGGCGCGACTGGAGGATTCGGGTGCCGACATCGCCACGCTGGACTCGTTGGTCATCGCCGGCGACGGCACCGTGACGGTGACGACGACGCAGACGCTGCGCAGCGACCGGCTGCCGGCGATGGTGACGCAGTTCCACCCGCGCGACCTGGAGATCGTCCGCGCCGAGCGGTGGAACCCGGTCAACGGCGGCGTCGCGCACGCCGAAGTCTCCGGCGCCGTGCCCGGAGCGCCGGTGTCGCTCCTCGGGACGGCGGTGCTGGCGCCGCGGGATGCCGGTTCGCGGCTGAAGTTCACCGCGGCCGTCGAGGTCAACATCCCGCTGGTCGGCGGAAAGCTCGAGGGCTTCATCGGCGGCAAGCTTGCTGATCTGGTCGCCGCGGAGCAGCGCTTCACCACGGTGTGGATCGTCGAGAACGCGTGAGACGCCGCGCCGTGGGCCGCGGATAGGCTCGGCACATGCGCATCGCGCTGGCGCAGATCCGCGCCACAACGGACCCGGCGGCCAACCTGAAGCTGGTCTCCGACGACGCCCGCCGCGCCGCCGACGCCGGTGCGGCGTTGGTGGTGTTTCCCGAGGCGACGATGTGCCGGTTCGGTGTTCCGCTGGCGCCGGTCGCCGAGCCTCTGGACGGGCCGTGGGCGTCGGCGGTGCGGTCGGTCGCCGCCGAGACCGGCATCGTCGTCGTCGCGGGAATGTTCGTTCCCAGCGGCGACGGCCGGGTCACCAACACGCTCATCGCGACCGGGCCGGGTGTCGAAGCCCACTACGACAAGATTCACCTCTATGACGCGTTCGGGTTCACCGAGTCGCGCACTGTCGCGCCCGGAAACCAGCCGGTGGTGGTCGACGTGGCGGGCGTCGGGGTCGGGCTGACCACCTGCTACGACGTCCGCTTCCCGGCGCTGTACACCGAGCTGGCCGACCGGGGCGCGAAGGTGATGACGGTCAGCGCGTCGTGGGGGTCGGGCCCCGGCAAGCTCGACCAGTGGACGCTGTTGGTGCGGGCGCGGGCGCTGGACGCCACGAGCTTCGTCGCCGCCGCCGGGCAGGCCCACCCTGGCCCCGAATTGGCGGCCAAAGGCGCGCCGATGGGCGTCGGTGGCAGCCTGATCGCCTCGCCGCTCGGCGAGGTGGTCGCCGACGCCGGTGCCGATCCGGCGCTTGTCGTCGCCGACATCGACCTGCACGCCGTCGACGACGCCCGCAACACACTCGCGGTACTTCGCAATCGCTCATCCTTTGCTCAGCCGGATAGGGCAGAATCACGCGGGTGACGTATCCCCCCGGCCCCCCGCACGGCGATCCGGCGCCCTGGGGTCGCCCAGGCAACCAGGGTCCCCCAGCTCCGCCCGGCCGGCCTCTTCCACCACGGGACGCGCCCACCCGGAACATCACGCGGCCGGGGAGCCCGATGGACGCGCCCACCCAGAACATCCCGGCCTCCGCGGCGCCTGCGCAGGCTCCACCGCCGACGACCGAGCCGAAGAAACGCTTTGGGGCCCTCCGGGATCCGCTGTCGATCGTGCTCATCGTCGTCATCGCGGTGGCGGTCGTCGCCGCAGGCCTACTGGGAACCGAGTTGTACGCCCGCCGAACGGCGGACAACAAGGTCACCGCCGCCGCCGAATGCGTGTCCGAGGACAACGCGACGGTCTCGTTCGGCTCGATGCCGCCGTTCCTGTGGCAACACATGAACGGGCACTACGACAACATCACGGTCACCACTGCGGGAAACCAGATTCAAAGCGCCAAGGGCATGAAGGCTCAGGTCACGATCAACGACGTCGACCTGCACGGGGATGCGAATTCGAAGGGCACGATCGGTGCGCTCGACGCGACGATCATTTGGACCGCCGACGGCATCCAACAGACCATCCAGGACGCGATTCCGGTCGTGGGCAGCTTCGTCGGCGACGTCACAACCAACGCATCCGACGGGACGATCACGTTGGACGGCACGTTCGGCGACATCGTCACCAAGCCACAGGTAGTCGACGGGAAGATCAAGTTGCAGGTGGTCAGCCTGACCGGTCTGGGCTTCGTCCTGCCCAGCGAGTCGGTGCAGCCCGCGCTGGACTCGGCGACCGACAAGTTCGCCAACGAACTCCCGCTCGGCATCAAGGCGGATGCGATTCAGGTGACGGATGACGCTGTGACGGGCCAGTTTTCGACGCGGAATGCGAAGATACCGCAGGGTGACGTGAATCCCTGCTTCGCGAACCTGTAGGCCTAAAGGTCGTCGAGCACCGCGCGGGTAGCCGACAAGCCCAACCGGGTGGCGCCCGCAGCGAGCATCGCGAGCGCGTCTGCGCCGGTGCGGATCCCGCCGCTGGCCTTGACGCCAAGCCGGTCTCCGACAGCGCCCGCCATCAAGTCGACGGCACGGATGGACGCGCCCCCGCTGGGGTGAAAGCCGGTGGACGTCTTGACGAAGTCGGCGCCGGCGTCCTCGGCGACCCGACACACGTCGACAAGCGTGGCCGCCCCACGCAGCTCCAGCAGTGCCGCGGACTCGACGATCACCTTCAACGTCGCAGCCGGAATCGCCTGCCGCACAACGACTATGTCGTCGAATACGACACCGAGGTCACCGGCCAGCGCGGCTCCGATGTCGATCACGATGTCGACCTCGGCCGCTCCGTCGCCGACCGCCAGTGCCGCTTCGTGTGCCTTCACCACACTGCAGTGCTTGCCGGACGGGAACCCCGCGACCGCGGCGAGCACTGGTCCGTCGTCCGGCCGCGACGAGACCGCCACCGGCACCATCGACGGCGACACGCACACCGCATAGGTGTGGAGTTCGACCGCCTCGCGCACCGCAGCCCGCACGTCGGCAGCCGTCGCCTCGGGTTTGAGCAGGGTATGGTCGACGAGCTCGGCGAGCTCGACGCGGGTTGACACTAAAACGGTTCTTCGACGTTGCCCGGATTGCATCCGGTGTCGATCATCTGGGCGGGCGTGACCTGCGGACGCCATGGCTCGAGGTTCCAGCTCGTCTTGCCGGGTCGGGCGAATTCGGCCAGCCGCCAATGGCAATCGAACTGCTCACGCATGCCGGGCAGGTCGGCGTCGGGCGTGACGACAAGCACCTCAGACCACGCCTCGTCCGAGCTGGTGAAGTCGCTGCTCGCCTCCCGGCCGGCGAGCGTCGGGTACACCCGCAGGCTCGACAGGTCCGCCCAATGCACCCACTCGGTGCGGTCGATGTAGGGCGGCGGGGGCGGATCCCCCGCCTGCGCGGGAGCAGCGACGCCAACGGTCAGTGGCAGCGCGGCCAGCGCCGCGGCGAGCAGGGCCACGCGCATCTGCTAGCGCGACTTTCCCTGGATTTCAAGGAGTTTCGGCCGGACGTCGACGACGTACACACCGGCGGCACACGCTGCGATGATCGGGCCCATGATGCTGAGCAGGCCCAGGTATGGAAACGAGAGCAGCGCCGAGACGCCGAGGATGACGAGCCACACCGGCTTCGTGAGTTTCCCGGCCGCCGTGTAGGCGTCACTGCGCTGCATCGCAGCGTGGACGAACGCGTAGACCGTCATTGCGAAGACGACGAACCCCAGAATCATCAGAACGGTGCCCGCGAGGCCAGCAGAGTTCACTCGTCCAGCCTAAGCGGGCACCGTCCCGATAGTCGACCGGGTGCATTCCCAGTCCCCAGCGGTGCTACTTCTGCGTCACCTTCTTGGCCCCGCCCTTCTTGGCCGGGGTCTTCGCGGCGGCCTTCTTGGTGGGCTGCGCCTTCTTGGCGGCCTTCTTCGCCGGCGTGGCCTTCTTCTGGGCCTTCTTCGGCGCGTCGCGGCCGATCAGCTTGGCCGCACGCTCACCCACGGCGCGGGTCTGGCTCGCGACGTTGCCGAGCGCGTCCTGGGTCAGCTCGACGGTCTCGCTGAACCGCTTCTCGGCCTGCGCGCGGCGCTCCTCGAACCCCGGCTGGCTGCGCAACCGTTCCAGCGCGGCCTCACCGCGTGCGATGAGGTCGTTGTACAGGTCGGTAGCCTGCTCGCGGTAGGTCTCGGCGGCCTTGCGCAGCTCGTCACCGGACAGCCGGCCACGCAGCTCCTGAGCACGCTCCGGCAGCTCGTCCTGCAGCTTGCTGATCCGACCGCGGGTCTCCTCGACCCGGCTGCGGGAGTCGCTGCGGGCGTCCTCGGCGCGGTCACGCAGCGCGGCGATGATCTCGTTGACCCGCTCCAGCGCCAGGTCGGCGGCGCCGACGGCGGCGAACAACGGCGCCTTCAGGTCCTCAGCGGTGGGGTTTTGGCTCTTCTGTGCCATGTTCTCTTCCTTTCGATCAATGACGTTCGTGACTGGATTGCATAGGTGATTGCCTAGGTGTCTGACAGTTATGCAGTTGATGACTCCTCACGGGCAGCTTCGGTCTGATGACTAAAGGAGGAGTAGATCTCGAGCAACACCTGTTTCTGCCGCTCGGTGATCGCAGCATCGTTGACGATCGCGTGGCGCACCGCGCTGGGCTCGGCGGGCTCGAGAATCCCAGCCCGGACGTAGAGCACCTCCGCGGACACCCGCAATGCCTTGGCGATCTGGTTGAGCACCTCGGCAGAGGGCTTGCGCAACCCGCGCTCGATCTGGCTGAGGTACGGGTTGCTGACACCGGCCTTTTCGGCCAACTGCCGCACCGACACCTGAGCAGCTTCACGCTGCGCCCTGATGAAGCCGCCGATATCTTGAGCGGCGGTCGTCACCGCGGCGGCGATGTCCGAAGCGGCAATGTCTGCCTCTTGCGTGGGCATCGTTTCACCACCTCGACGGACGGGTATCGGTACGGACAGACGCCACCCTACGACGTAGTGCTAGCTGTTGCAAGCAGTCAGTTAGCGTTCTCTTAAAAAAGCAGCTGCGCGACTGTGTAAATGATCACACCGGCGAGTGAGCCGACGACTGTGCCGTTGATGCGGATGAACTGAAGGTCCCTTCCGACGTGCAGCTCGATGCGGCGGCTGGCCTCTTCGGCGTCCCACCGCTCGACGGTCTCGGTGATGATCGCGGTGATCTCGACGCCGTATTCGGACACCAGGTGCTTGGCGCCGCGGACCAGCCAGTCGTCGACCTTGTCACGCAGGTCGGCATCGTCGCGCAACGACTCGCCGATCACCACGACCGATTCGGCGATGCGTGTGCGCAGGGCGCTGGACGGGTCGTCGACGGACTCCACCAGGATTCGCTTGAGCGCCGACCATGCCGTTTCAGCGGCGCGGCTGACTTCGTCGCGGGCCATGATCTGTTCCTTGACGGCCTCTGCGCGGGCGATCGTGTCCTCGTCGTTCTGCAGGTCGTCGGCGAACTCGAAGAGGAAGCGGGTGGCCGAGCGGCGCAGTTCGTGGTCGGGGTTGCGGCGCACCTTGTCGGTGAAGTCCATCAGCTCGCGGTGGATGCGGTCGCCGACGAGGTGGTCGACCCAGCGCGGCGACCAGCCCGGCGAGTCGCGCTCGACCACCCGCTGGATGATTTCACCGGCGCCCAGCGACCACTCGAACGCCCGGTCGGCCAGCAGTTGAATCAGCGCCTCCTGGCGGTTCTCCCGCAACAGGGTGCCGAGCACCCGGCCGACCGGCGGCCCCCACTGCGGCTCGGCGATTCGCTTGACGATCATCCGGTCGAAGACGTGCTGCACGTCCTCGTCGCGTAGCATTTCGACCAGAACTCGCAGAATGTTCGACACCTCGCCGGCCACCCGGGTGGCGTGGCCGTAGTCCGACATCCATTTGCCCAGCCGGCCGGGGATCTGCGCGTCGCGCAGCTTGGCCTCCACCACCGTCGGCGACAAGAAGTTCTCCCGCACGAAGGTGCCCAGCCCCTCGCCGAGCTGGTCCTTCTTGCGCTTGATGATGGCGGTGTGCGGGATCGGAATGCCCAGCGGGTGCTTGAACAGGGCGGTGACCGCGAACCAGTCGGCAAGCGCGCCCACCATGCCGGCCTCGGCGGCCGCACCGACGTAACCGACCCAGGCCGGGGCGTCGTGGCTCTGCGCCCATCGGCAGGCCAAAAAGATCACCGTGGCACCGAGCAAAAAGCCCAGTGCGACAACCTTCATCCGGCGCAGTTGGGTGCGCCGCTGCGCGTCCGCGCCGGCGTCGACGGCGAACATGCCCTCCAGATCGGCGCTGGGGCGTTCATGCCTCGGCATGCGATGTGCCACCCCACCATCATCCAGGCAAATCCGGATGGTCGTCGGAATGCGCCCGTAATATCGAACTGGGCTAATGAACGGACATCCGCGACGTGGTAGATCGAATCCCGGCGACGACCGCGAAGGTTGACGGTCGTAAACGGCGGTGGCACCAGCACAAGGTGGACCGTCGCAACGAACTGGTGGACGGCACGCTGGAGGCCATCCGTCGACGGGGCCGCGACGTCAGCATGGACGAAATCGCCGCGGACATCGGAGTGTCGAAGACGGTCCTGTACCGCTACTTCGTCGACAAGAACGACCTCACCACCGCGGTGATGATGAGGTTCGCGCAGACCACGCTGATCCCCAACATGGCCAAGGCGCTGTCGTCGAATCTCGACGGGTTCGACCTGACCCGCGAGATCATCCGCGTGTACGTCGACACGGTGGCATCCGAGCCCGAGCCGTACCGGTTCGTGATGGCCAATAGCTCGGCCAGCAAGAAAGTGGTCGCCGACTCGGAGCGGATCATCGCCCGGATGCTGGCGGTGATGCTGCGTTCGCGAATGAACGCGGTCGGAATGGACAGCAGCGGCGCGGAACCGTGGGCGTACATGATCGTCGGTGGCGTGCAGTTGGCCACCCACTCCTGGATGTCGGACCCGCGGATGACCGCCGACGAGCTAATCGACTACCTGACCATGCTGTCGTGGAACGCCTTGTGGGGCATCGTCGAAGCCGGCGGCTCGCTGGAGACGTTTCGGTCCCGGCCGCATCCATCGCCCGCCCTGCCACCTGGTGATGGGGATGACCGGTGACCGATTGCTGGAACCGCGATGCCCGGCACGTGTTGAGGTTTCGCATCGGCGATAAGGTGGCCGACATCGACACGAATGCCAGCCCCGGGTTCGACGGCGACAAGGAGGATGCCCCGGAGATCCAGGACGAGCGCAACCAGCGCTTCGCCGAGCTTCAGGAAATGCTGTACGCCAACAGCAGAAACGACGAGGGCGATCGCCGCGCCGTGCTGCTGGTGCTGCAGGGCATGGACACCGCAGGCAAGGGCGGGATCGTCAAACACGTTGTCGGAGCAGGTAACCCGCAAGGCATCCGTTACACGGCATTCGGAGTACCGAGCGACGAGGAACGCAGGCACCACTACCTGTGGCGGATCCAGAAAGCGCTGCCGCCGTTCGGCAACATCGGGGTGTTCGACCGCTCGCACTACGAGGACGTGCTGGTGGTGCGGGTGCACAACCTGGTGCCGCCGGCGGTGTGGGGCCCTCGCTACGACGAGATCAACGCGTTCGAACGCGAACTCGTCGACGAGGGCATTTCGCTGGTCAAGGTCGCGATGTTCGTGTCGCTGGAGGAGCAGAAGCAGCGGCTGGCTGCGCGGCTCGAACGGCCGGACAAGTACTGGAAGTACAACCCCGGCGACGTCGACGAGCGCAAGCTGTGGCCGGCCTACCAGGAGGCGTACCAGGCGATGCTCGACCGCACGTCGACGAAGTACGCGCCCTGGTACGTGGTGCCATGCGACAAGAAGTGGTACAGCCGGCTGGCCGTCACCGAGCTGCTGATCGGGGCGCTGGAAGACCTCGACTTGTCCTACCCGCCAGCGGATTTCGACGTCGAGGCCGAGAAAAAGCGGCTCGCTTCCGCCTAGGTTTCGCCCCGGCCCTCGCCTGCGTCCGCTCGCCCCTCGCTCAGGTCGGCTCGCCGAGTCCGCCCGGCCCCTCGCCGAAAACACACTTGTTTGCGGAGCCTTGGCGAATCAGCGTCAACAAGTGTGTTCTCGGCGCACGAGAATGTGCTCATGGGGGCATTACTTGGCTTGGTCGTCGCGTCCGAAGCACTGGCCGACGGGCAGGTGACTCGATGGCAGCTGCAACATCGGTATGTCAAGCTGCACCGCAACATCTATGTCCTCAACGGGCTGGAGCTCGACGCGTTCCTGCGCGCACGCGCGGCATGGCACTGGTCCGGTCGTGAAGCGGTGGTCGTCGGGCACTCGGCCGCGGCAGTTCTCGGCTCGCGGTGGATACCGGCAGACATTCCGCCAGAACTCGCGCGGGTCCGCAATCGTGCCCCGGCCGGGATCGTCGTGCACAGCGGCGAGCTGGCCAAAGATGAGACGCGCGTAATGGGCGACATCGAGTGCACAACGCGTGCGAGGACCGCATACGACCTGGGCCGTCGATTACCTCTCGACACGGCGATCGTCCGTATCGACGCGCTGTTGAACGCAACCGGCGGCACACTCGAGGAGGTCGGCCGAATTGCAGCGCGATACCCAGGTGCCCGTGGCATTCGCCGAGTGCGCGCGGCGCTGGAGTTGGCCGATGCCGGTGCCGAATCCCCGCCGGAGACCAGATTGCGGCTGCTGCTGGTGCGCGCGGGAATGCCCAGGCCCGTGACACAGATTCCAGTGGGCAGGCGTCGCATCGACATGGGATGGCCGGACTGGCAAGTGGGTGTCGAGTACGACGGTGAACAACACTGGACCGACCCGAGTCGGCATGCCGAGGATATCGAGCGGCTGGAATTCCTTGCGGCACAGGGCTGGACCATCGTACGGGTCAGTGCACGCCAGCTGAGGTACGCGCGCGACGACATCGTTCGGCGGGTTCGGGATGGCTTGCTCAAAGCCGGCTGCCCACCTCAGTACGTGTAGAACCCCTGCCCGGATTTCTTGCCCAGCATGCCCGCCTCGACCATCCGCAGCAGCAGCGGCGGCGCAGAGTAATTCTGGTCCTTGTACTCCTCGTACATCGAGTCGGCGATGAGCTTCATCGTGTCCAGCCCGACGAGATCGGACAGGCGCAGCGGGCCCATCGGATGCGACAGCCCGGCGACGACCGCCTTGTCGATGTCTTCGACGGTCGCCACGCGCGCCTGCACCATCCGGATCGCCGACAGCAGGTACGGCACCAGCAGCGCGTTGACGACGAACCCGGATCGGTCCGAGCAGCGCACCACCTGCTTGCCCAGCACCGAGCCGGCGAACTCCTCTGTGCGCGACAGTGCCGCATCGGAGGTCACCAGTGTGCTCACGAGCTCGACCAGCGGCAGCACCGGGACCGGGTTGAAGAAGTGCAGACCCAGTACCCGGCTCGGGTTTCGCGTCGCCGCAGCAAGTTTCATGATCGGGATGCTCGACGTGTTCGACGCCAGCACCGCGTCGGGATCGGTGATCACGCGATCGAGCTCGGCGAAGATCTTGCCCTTGACGGCCTCGTCCTCGACGACCGCCTCGATCACCAGCTGGCAGTCGGAGAGATCCGCGAGGTTCGTGGTGAAGTTCAGCTTTGCAAGCGCGTCGTCGCGCTCGGCCTCACTGAGCTTTCCCTTGCTCGCCGCACGCTCCAGCGAGCCTGTAATGCGCTTGCGGCCCGCGGCGGCCAGCTCTTCGGTCGGCTCGTAGATCACCACGTCCGCGCCGGCCTTCGCCGACACCTCGGCGATCCCCGCGCCCATCTGTCCGGCGCCGACGACACCTACGCGTTCAATGCTCACTGCTTGACTCCTCACATAGCAACAGGCCCCCGCCCAACATGACGGGCGGGGCCTGAGGCTGTCAACTCAGCGGAACTGGCCCTCTTCGGTCGAGCCGGTCAGCGCCGTCGTCGACGAGGTCGGGTCCACCGTGGTGGCGATCCGGTCGAAATAGCCGGCACCCACCTCGCGCTGGTGCTTGGTGGCGGTGTAACCGCGCTCCTCGGCGGCGAACTCACGCTCCTGCAGCTCGACGTAGGCGGTCATCTGGTTGCGGGCGTAGCCGTAGGCCAGATCGAACATCGAGTAGTTCAGCGCGTGGAAGCCGGCCAGCGTAATGAACTGGAACTTGAAGCCCATCGATGCCAGCTCCTTCTGGAACTTCGCGATGGTCGCGTCGTCGAGGTGCTTGCGCCAGTTGAACGACGGCGAGCAGTTGTAGGCCAGCATCTGGTCCGGGAACTCGGCCTTCACGCCCTCGGCGAACTTACGGGCCAGCTCGAGGTCCGGAGTGCCGGTCTCCATCCAGATCAGGTCGGCGTACGGCGCGTAGGCCTTGGCCCGCGCGACGCAGGGCTCCAGGCCGTTGCGGACCCGGTAGAAGCCTTCCTTGGTGCGCTCGCCGGTGATGAACGGCCGATCGCGCTCGTCGACGTCGGAGGTGATCAGCGTCGCCGCCTCGGCGTCGGTCCGGGCGATGACCACGGTCGGCACCTCGGCGACGTCGGCGGCCAACCGCGCCGAGGTCAGGGTGCGGATGTGCTGCTGGGTCGGGATCAGCACCTTGCCGCCCAGGTGGCCGCATTTCTTCTCCGAGGCCAGCTGGTCCTCCCAGTGCGAACCGGCGACGCCGGCGGCGATCATCGCCTTCTGCAGCTCATAGACGTTGAGCGCGCCGCCGAAGCCGGCCTCGCCGTCGGCGACGATAGGCACCAGCCAGTTGTCGACGGACCTGTCGCCCTCGACCTTGGCGATCTCGTCGGCGCGCATCAGCGCGTTGTTGATGCGACGCACCACCTGTGGCACCGAGTTGGCCGGGTACAGGCTCTGGTCGGGGTAGGTGTGGCCGGACAGGTTCGCGTCGCCGGCGACCTGCCAGCCCGACAGGTAGATGGCCTTCAGGCCGGCGCGGACCTGCTGCACCGCCATGTTGCCCGTCAGCGCGCCGAGCGCATTCACCCACTCCAGGTCATGCAGCTGCGACCAGAGGATCTCTGCGCCGCGGCGGGCCAATGTGTGCTCCTCCACCACCGTGCCCTGCAGCGCGACGACGTCCTCGGCGGTGTAGCTCCGGCTCGTGTCCTTCCAGCGCGGATTGGTGTCCCACTCCTGCTGAATCTGCTCCGGCGTCTTGGGCGTGCCAACGGTGGACATAGTTGAGGTGCTCCTTCGAAGTTGCTCATAAGCCTGTGTCGCGTCACTGACGTTCCCAGCTTGCTAACGCGACATCCGGCTTCACTAATGTGTTAACCCGACCATCGCACGGCACATATGTGCAGGTCCAGCAGTTTCGATTGCCAATTTCTGCCACGGAGGCAGCGTTATTTGCAAATCTTGCAAAGTCAGCGAACCGCTGAACCGGTTCAGTCAGCTACTCGCCGGTAACTAGATACCCGCAGGTCACAGCCGAAAACCGTAGCTTTCTGAATCTTTACAGTGAGAAGATCGAAGCGACGGCCTTTGCCTCGTCGCCGACCATGTATGTGAGGGTTGTAACAGTCTTCTTCGCAAGCTCTTCGCCGAACTGCTCGGTGGAACCCGGCGGGTGCACGTGAGCGACGATCTCCAGCTTGTCGCCCAGCGCCACGGGTGCCTCGTGCTCGATGGTGACGCGGGTCGGGCCCCGCAGAAGCGTGGGCGTGGCCGCCAAATACTCCTCCACGACGCCCCAGTACACCGCGTTGTTCATGTGGTCGAACAAGTCGATGTCGGTGAACCGGACCGGCAACTCGCGAATCTGGTCCGCGGTATCGCGTGGCTGCGGCTTCAGATAGCCCTTCCACCGCAACCGGTCGACGTCGGTGGTGCGCCGAAGACCCTCGATGAAGTCGTCGGCGATGCGCGCCGGGCCCTGGGTCTCGCGGTTGATGTTGATCCAGAACGCCTCGGACTCGACCAGCCCGCCCTTGCGTCCGTCGATCCGAACCCGCATCTCACACCAGCGGTTCGACGTCCCCGAACACCACCGCCGTAGCCGCAGCATGTCCTGGAACTCGATCGGACGGATCAAATCGATCATGGTCCGGCGCACGATCCACAGCGGATGGGTCTCCTGGAAACCGAGCTCACGCAGGTGGTCCTGGCCGATGTCCTGGATGTGCCGGCACGCCGCGTCCAGCCGCATCCGGCCCGCCGCGTCGATGTCGGCGACGCGCACCGGCCACTCCCTATTGAAGACGTCGGGGTGCGGGTCGGGCACCGGCATCATCGCTTTGTCCAGGGTCATTGGCCGAAATCATGCCAACCGCCTGCTGAAAAGGCCAATTGCCAAGCATGCGAATAACGTCTTCGCACGCCCGCTACGCTGACCATCATGGCCAGGACGTTCGTCGGGTCGCGGGTGCGTCAGCTCAGAAGCGAACGGGGCTTCAGCCAGGCGGCGCTGGCCCAGATGCTGGGGATCTCGCCGAGCTATTTGAACCAGATCGAGCACGACGTGCGCCCGTTGACCGTGGCGGTGCTGCTGCGGATCACCGAGGTGTTCGGCGTGGACGCGACGTTCTTCTCCCCGCAGGACGACACTCGGCTCGTCGCCGAACTCCGCGAGGTGACCATGGACCGCGATCTCGACGTCGGCGTCGACGTCGCCGAACTGGCCGACATCGTCGGCGCCCATCCCTCGCTGGCCCGGGCGATGGTCAACCTGCACCGCCGCTACCGGATCACCACCGCGCAGCTGGCGGCGGCCACCGAGGACCGGTTCAGCGACGGCAGCAGCGGCAGCGGGGCGATCACGATGCCGCACGAGGAGGTGCGCGACTACTTCTACCAGCGGCAGAACTACCTGCACGAACTCGACACCGCCGCCGAAGATTTCACCATCGAGCTGCGCATGCACCGCGGCGACCTGGCCCGGGATCTCGCAGACCGGCTCACCGCCGTGCACGGCGTGCACATCACCCGGCGCATCGACCTCGGCGACACGGTGCTGCACCGATACGACCCGCACACCAAGACGCTGGAGATCAGCAACCACCTGTCAATGGGCCAGCAGGCGTTCAAGATGGCGGCCGAACTTGCGTATCTGGAGTTCGGCGGGCTGATCGACCAGATGGTCGACGAGGGCAAGTTCACCAGCGACGAGTCGCGCACGTTGGCGCGGCTGGGCCTGGCCAACTACTTCGCGGCTGCCACCGTGTTGCCGTACCGCCAGTTCCACAACGTCGCCGAGAGTTTCCGCTACGACATCGAACGGCTGTCGTCGTTCTACTCGGTGAGCTTCGAGACCGTGTGCCACCGGCTTTCGACGCTGCAGCGGCCGTCGATGCGCGGCGTACCGTTCTCGTTCGTCCGCGTCGACAAGGCTGGCAACATGTCGAAACGCCAGTCCGCCACCGGATTTCACTTCTCGGCGAGCGGCGGCACCTGCCCGCTGTGGAACGTCTACGAGACGTTTGCGAACCCCGGCAAGATCCTCGTCCAGGTTGCGCAGATGCCCGACGGCCGCACCTACATGTGGGTGGCGCGCACCGTCGAGCGGCGCGCCTCGCGATATGGTCAGCCGGGTAAGACGTTCGCGATCGGGCTGGGTTGCGAACTACGGCACGCCCATCGGCTGGTGTACTCGGAGGGACTGGACTTGTCGGGTGAGGTCGCGACGCCAATCGGTGCCGGCTGCCGCGTCTGCGAGCGGGACAACTGCCCGCAGCGCGCGTTTCCGGCGCTGGGCCGGGCGCTGGACCTCGACGAGCACCGCAGCACGGTCTCGCCGTACCTGGTGAAGCCGTCATGACGGCCCCGCGCGTCGAGCCCGGTGGCCTGCGCGAGCTCGGTCTCCTCGGCTGGCTGCTCTGCAAGGTGCTGGCCCGCGCGTCCGGCGTTCCCGAGGCCCATCTGTTCACCACACTCGGTCAGCACAAGCGGCTGTTCTGGACCTGGCTGCCGTTCTCCGGCATGCTGCTGGGCCCTGGCCGCCTGCCCCGCGCCGACGCCGAACTGGTGATCCTGCGCGTCGCCCATTCGCGCGGCTGCGAGTACGAGCTGCAGCATCACCGGCGCATCGCCAAACGCCGGGGCATCGAGACGGACAAGCAGGACAAGATCTTTCACGGGCCGGATGCTGACGGGCTGAACGACCGCGAGCGGGCACTGCTGACCGCCGTCGACGAGCTCGTCGGCACCCGCAACGTGTCCGCGCCGACGTGGCAGTGGCTGGCGCGCCATCTCGACCGCCGTCAGCTCATCGAATTCGTCACTCTCGCAGGCCAATACGATGCGCTCGCCGCAACGCTGAACACGCTCAGAGTGCCGCTCGACTACGGCTAGAAGTTGATCATGTGGCCGATGAGCCCGTGGAAGCACTCCTGCAGCGCCTCGGACAGCGTCGGGTGGGTGTGCACGTTGCGGGCCAGCTCGCTGGCGGTCAGATCCCACTTCTGCGCCAGCGTCAACTCGGGCAGCAGCTCCGACACGTCGGGTCCGATGAGGTGCCCGCCGATCAGCTCTCCGTACTTGCCGTCGGCGATCAGCTTCACGAACCCGGTGGGCTCACCCAGCCCGTGCGCCTTGCCGTTCGCCGTGAACGGGAACTTCGCGACCTTGACGTCATAGCCCTCGTCGCGGGCCTGCTCCTCGGTCAGGCCGAAGCTGGCGACTTGCGGCTGGCAGAACGTGGCCCGCGGCATCATCCGGTAATCACCGAGCTCCAATGTTTCTGCACCGGCGATGGTTTCGGCCGCCACCACACCCTGCGCCTCAGCCACATGCGCCAATTGTAAGAGCCCGGTGACGTCGCCGATCGCGTAGATGTGGCCGACGTTGGTGCGCATCCGGCCGTCGATTGTGATGGCCTTACGGTCGGACAACGTCACCCCCGTGGCGTCGAGTCCGAAATCTTCGACGTTGGGCGCAAAACCGATGGCCTGCAGCACCTTGTCGGTTTTGAGCTCGTCGGAGTTGCCGTCCTTGCTGAACTTGACGGTGACCTGCGACCCGTCGTCGTGGATCGACTCGACCTTGGTTCCGGTTAGCACCTTGACCCCGAGCTTCTTGAACTGCTTCTCGATCTCCTTGGAGACCTCGGCGTCCTCGTTGGGCAGCGCGCGCGGCAGGAACTCGACGATCGTGACGTCGACCCCGTAGTTCGCCAGCACGTAGCCGAACTCCATCCCGATCGCGCCGGCGCCGGCGATCACGATCGAGCCGGGAAGCTCGCGCGAGAGAATCTGCTCCTCGTAGGTCACGACGTTCTCCGACAGCTCTGTGCCCGGCACCAGCTTGGTGCTGGCGCCGGTCGCGACGATCGCGTTGTCGAATGTGACGGTCTGGCTGTCGCCGTCGTTGAGGTCGACCTCCAGCGTGTTGGCGTCCTTGAACCTGCCGTACCCGTGGATCTCGGTGATCTTGTTCTTCTTCATCAGGTAGTGCACACCGGCGACCCGGCCGTCGGCGACCTTGCGGCTGCGGTCGAAGGCGACGCCGTAGTCGAACGTCGCCTCGCCCTCGATGCCGAAGGTCTTGGCCTGCTTGGTGAAGATGTGGGCCAGTTCGGCGTTGCGCAGCAACGACTTCGACGGGATACACCCCACGTTGAGGCAGACCCCGCCCCAGTACTTGGGCTCAACGATGGCGGTATTCAGGCCCAGCTGGGCGGCGCGAATGGCCGCGACGTATCCGCCGGGACCGGCTCCGAGAACGACGACGTCGTAGTGAGAAGTCACTAGGCCACCCTAGTAAGGGATGACCCCCGCCGGGCAACGGCTCCCACCGGCATCGAGCCGACGAGCAGCCACGGCCGGGGCAGCGGTATCACCGTGCCGGGGTCAGCGACCCCGGCACGTCGGGCGGCGGCGGACGTGCCGGGGTCAGCGACCCCGGCACGTCGGGCGGCGGCGGCCGTTTTCCGCTCGCGTAGTCGGCGCCGCGCAGCGGCGGCCTGGCGTCGAGCGACTCGAGCTCCGCCGGGGTGAACGCGCGGCCACGGCTGAGAAACCGCATGCCTTCGGGGGCCTCCAGGGAGAACCCGCCGCCGCGGCCGGGCACCGCGTCGATGACCGGCTGGGTGTGCTTCCACGCGTCGAACTGCGGCCCCGAAATCCACACCGGGGTGTCCTCGACGATGCCAAGCAGGACGTCGCGGTCGCCGACGATGAACTCACCGTCCGGGTAGCACATCGGCGACGACCCGTCGCAGCAGCCGCCGGACTGGTGAAACATCAACGCGCCGTGGCGATCTCGTAGCCGCCTCAGCAGCCCCGCGGCCGTCTCGGTGATCAGCACCCGCGGCGGCGTGTCGGTCATCGGCCCTCCCCTCCGCGATTTCGGCGCGCAAACCGTCGCTCGGCGCACGTATGCGCGCCGAAACCTGTTTAAAAGAATCCGAGCGCCTTGTCGCTGTAGGAAACCAGCAGGTTCTTGGTCTGCTGATAGTGGTCGAGCATCATCTTGTGGTTCTCGCGTCCGATGCCGGACTGCTTGTAGCCGCCGAACGCCGCATGGGCCGGGTAGGCGTGGTAGCAGTTGGTCCACACCCGGCCGGCCTTGATGTCGCGCCCGGCCCGGTACGCGGTGGTGCCGTCGCGGCTCCACACCCCCGCTCCCAGCCCGTAGAGCGTGTCGTTGGCGATGCTGATCGCGTCGTCGTAGTCACGGAAGGACGTCACCGCGACGACGGGCCCGAAGATCTCCTCCTGGAAGACCCGCATCTTGTTGTTGCCCTCGAAGATCGTCGGCTGCACGTAGTAGCCGCCCGAGAGGTCTCCGCCGAGTTCGGCGCGTTCCCCGCCGGTGACGACGCGGGCGCCTTCGTCCTTGCCGATCTCGATGTAGGACAGGATCTTCTCCAGCTGGTCGTTGGAGGCCTGCGAACCGATCATCGTCTCGGTGTCCAGCGGATCACCCTGGCGGACGGCCTTGGTGCGGATCGCGGCCAGCTCCAGAAACTCGTCGTAGATGTCGGCCTGGATCAGGCTGCGCGACGGGCACGTGCACACCTCGCCCTGGTTCAGCGCGAACATGGTGAACCCTTCCAGCGCCTTGTCGCAGAAATCGTCGGCGGCGGCCAGCACGTCGGAGAAGAAGATATTGGGCGACTTGCCGCCGAGCTCCAGCGTCACCGGGATGAGGTTCTGCGACGCGTACTGCATGATCAGCCGCCCGGTCGTGGTCTCGCCGGTGAACGCGATCTTGGCGATCCTGTTGCTCGACGCCAGCGGTTTGCCCGCCTCGAACCCGAATCCGTTGACGACGTTGAGCACACCGGCGGGCAGCAGATCACCGATCAGGCTCATCAGGTACAGGATCGACGCCGGGGTCTGCTCGGCCGGCTTGAGCACGACGGCATTGCCCGCCGCCAGCGCCGGAGCGAGCTTCCAGGTGGCCATCAGGATCGGGAAGTTCCAGGGGATGATCTGGCCGACGACGCCCAGCGGCTCGTGGAAGTGGTAGGCGACGGTGTCCTCGTCGATCTGACTCAGCGACCCCTCCTGCGCGCGGATCGCCGCGGCGAAATACCGGAAGTGGTCCACCGCCAACGGGATGTCGGCGTTCAGCGTCTCGCGCACCGGCTTGCCGTTGTCCCACGACTCGGCAACCGCGATGGCGTCGAGGTTCTCTTCGATGCGGTCGGCGATCTTGTTCAGGATGACCGCGCGCTCCGCCGGAGACGAGGTCCCCCAGGCCGGCGCGGCCGCGTGCGCCGCGTCCAGCGCCTTATCGACGTCGGCCTCGGCCGAGCGCGGCACCTCGCAGAACGGCTGTCCCGTGACGGGTGTGGGGTTCTCGAAGTACTCCCCGCCCACCGGGGGGACCCAATCGCCGCCAATGAAATTGCCGTACCGCGACTCGAACGACATCAACGAACCCTCGGTGCCCGGGCGGGCGAACACGGTCATCAGCGACTCCCTCGTCGGTGTGTAACACAGCTCACATTACGCCCGCCCGTAAGAATGGTTTCCGTGGCCGACGACCCCTACCTCTGGCTCGAGGACGTCACCGGCGACGCTGCGCTGGACTGGGTGCGCCGGCATAACGAACCGACGCTGGCCGAGCTCTGCGACGGGGGGGCACCTCCCGCTCGCGGGGGACGGTTCGAGCGGTTCCGCGAGCAGGCGCTGGACGTGCTCGACACCGACGCCCGGATCCCGTACGTGGTGCGGCGCGGCGATCACCTCTACAACTTCTGGCGTGACGCCGAGCACCCGCGCGGCCTGTGGCGACGGACGACGCTCGAGCAGTACCGCGGCGAGGCGCCGGACTGGGACGTGTTGATCGACGTCGACGCGCTGGCCGCCGAGGAGGACGAGAACTGGGTGTGGGCCGGCGCCAACGTCATCGAGCCGGATTTCTCGCTGGCGTTGATCTCGCTGTCGCGGGGCGGCGCCGATGCCGCAGTGGAACGCGAATTCGACCTGCGCACGCGTGAATTCGTTCTCGACGGCTTCGTCGTTGCCGAGGCAAAGACCGCGATCGACTGGGAAGACCACGACACGGTGCTCATCGGCACCGACTTCGGCGACGGGTCGCTGACGGATTCCGGCTACCCCCGACTGGTCAAGCGCTGGCGGCGCGGCCAGCCGTTGTCCGATACCGAGCTGGTGTTCTCCGGCACCCACGTCGACGTCAGTGTCACCGCCTCGGTCGACCGCACGCCGGGATTCGAGCGGACCGTGGTGCACCGATCCATCGACTTCTTCAACACCCAGGTGTACGAACTCCGAGGCGGCGAGTTCATCCGGATCGACGCGCCCACTGACGCCACGTTGTCGATTCACCGCCAGTGGCTGCTCATCGAACTGCGCAGCGAGTGGTACACCCCCGGCGGCCAGTACCGCGCCGGGTCCTTGCTGGCGGCCGACTATGACGAATTCGTATCCGGCACAGCGCAATTGCAGGTCGTATTCGAACCGGACAACCGCACCTGCCTGCACCACTACGCATGGACCCGCGACCGGCTGGTCATGGTCGCGCTCGCCGACGTGGCGAGCCGCGTCGAGATCGTGACGCCGGGGGTTTGGCAGGCGGAGCCGGTCGCTGGGCTGCCGGAGGCCACCAACACCGTGATCGTCGCCGTTGACCACACCGGCGACGAATTCTTCCTCGACTCAAGCGGTTTCGACCGGCCGTCACGTCTGCTGCGCGGCACATCGCCGGGCGGTGAACTCGAGGAGGTCAAGTCGGCGCCGCAGTTCTTCGACGCCGACGACCTCACCGTCGCACAGCATTTCGCGACATCGGAGGACGGCATCCAGGTGCCGTACTTCGTGGTGGCCCACCGCGAATCGGCCGGTCCCGGTCCCACCCTGCTGGGCGGCTACGGGGGTTTCGAGGTCGCGCGCACACCAGGTTATGACGGCGTGATGGGACGGCTGTGGCTGGCCCGCGGCGGGACCTATGTGCTGGCCAACATCCGCGGCGGCGGCGAGTACGGTCCGACGTGGCACACGCAGGCGATGCGTGAAGGCCGGCACAAGGTCGCCGAGGACTTCGCCGCCGTCGCACAGGATTTGGTGGACCGGGGCATCACCACCGTCGCGCAGCTGGGCGCGGCCGGCGGCAGCAACGGTGGGCTGTTGATGGGGATCATGCTCACGCAGTACCCGGAGTTGTTCGGCGCGCTGGTGTGCAGCGTGCCGCTGCTCGACATGCGCCGGTTCCACCTGCTGCTGGCCGGCGCGTCGTGGGTGGCCGAGTACGGCAACCCCGACGAGCCGGCTGACTGGGAGTTCATCGAGAAATACTCTCCGTACCATCACATTTCGGCGGACCGGCACTATCCGCCGTTGCTGATCACCACCTCGACCCGCGACGACCGGGTACACCCCGGACACGCGCGCAAGATGACCGCCGCGCTGCAGGCGGCCGGCCATCACGTGCGTTACTACGAGAACATCGAAGGCGGCCACGCCGGCGCGGCCGACAACAAGCAGGCCGCGTTCAAGTCTGCGCTGATGTTCGAGTTTCTGTGGCGGACGATCGGGGCCGTCTGACAGCCGCCCCAAGCATCGTGACAATAACGCCGGCGACCACCAGTCCACCACCCGCCGCCAACGTCAGATTCAGCCAATGGTGCAGGCTGCCTTCGGCGTAGCTGACCATCACGTCGGCGATCGTGCGCACGTCACCGGTGGTCTGGTTCAACGCGTCGTCGATGTAGCGCTGGCCGATCTCGATCGCCGCCCACCCGGCCCCGCCAACCAACAGAGCCGAAACACCCAGCGCCGCAAGCGCTTTACCGCGCGCCCTAGCGACAGCGACGGTCAGCAGCGCAGCGACGCCGGCCAGCACCGTCGCACCGATGCCCAGCCACGGCCCCCACGTCGCCAGGGGCCGCAGCTGTCCGGGCCGCAGCGCGTGGACGGCATCGGACGTCACCGGCACCCGGACACTGGACGGGACCGGAAACCTGATCGACTGCGCGGTCGACAGGTCCGACAGCATCGGAGCCACGTCGACGGTCCAGCGGTCACCGTCCTGTTGCACCGCATCGGTGAACAGCCATCGATGCGCCACCCTGTTGACGTCGGCGAACTGACCGGGAAACGACGAACTGGACACGTAGCCGGTCACGACACCGCGCACCACACGTTCGCTGGGGTTGTAACCACTGTCGCCGGCGATTGCCAGCGCCTGGTTGGTGAGCAACGACACCGTCGCGCTCTGCAGCGCCGGATCACGCCCGGCCGATGCGGCCAGCGCGGCATAGCCGTCGTTGTCGACGAGGTTGCGCTGCGCCCAACCGGCCGGAACCGCAACCGTGAGCGCGACGGTCGCGACCAACCAGCACAGCACCGTCGCCACTGAGCGCACACCGGCCCCCTTCGTCAGTCGGCGAGCGCGCGGCCCACGATCAGCGGATCCGCTTCACCCACCAGTTCGTGATCCTTGTCGTCGTACTCGAATTTGCCCAGGACGTAACGCATCGAGTTGATCCGGGCACGCTTCTTGTCATTGCTTTTCACGACGATCCACGGCGCAACGTCGGTGTCGGTCGCTTCGAACATGGTCTCTTTGGCGCAGGTGTAGTCGTCCCACCGGTTCAGCGACTCCATGTCCATCGGTGAGAACTTCCACTGCCGAACCGGGTCGACCAGGCGGATGGCGAACGGGGTGCGCTGCTCGGCCGGTGACACCGAACACCAGAACTTTGTCAGGCTGATCCCGTTTTGGACCAGCATCTCCTCGAAAAGTGGTGCCTGCTTGATGAATTCGGCGTATTGCTCGTCGGTGCAGAAACCCATCACCCGTTCCACACCGGCCCGGTTGTACCAGGAGCGGTCGAACAGGACGATCTCACCGCCCGACGGGAGGTGCGCAATGTAGCGCTGGAAATACCACTGCGTGCTCTCGCGCTCGCTGGGCTTCTCCAACGCCACGACGTGGGCGCCGCGAGGGTTGAGATGCTCCATGAACCGCTTGATCCAGTTCTGCAGCTTCAACAGCTCGATCTGCAGTCGCCGCTTCATCCATTCGTATTCGTCGCGCGGCATCTTCTCGTCGTACGGGTAGTTCTCCCGCCACGTCTCGACCGGATTCCCGTCGCAGTCGAGCAGGATCGGTTCGTCGTCGTCCTCGTCGTTGACGGTGTAGCCGTGATCCTCGGTCGACAACGCCTCCAGGTCTATGTCGCCCACGGTCAGCTGTCGTCGCTCTTCGCGCAAGCGCTCATCTGTCGTCGCTCTTCGCGCAAGCGCTCATCTGTCGTCGCTCTTCGCGCAAGCGCTCATCGGCGGTCGCGGGCGACCCGCCGCGGCCGGCGCAACGCCATCCACATCATCTGCTTCGACATCCGGGTCGCTGCCTTCGGTGACGACGAGTAGTAGTTCACGCCCGACCCTATCTTGATTCGCGGCTCGACGACCGTCTCCATCCGGCAGTACTTGCGCATCCCCTCGGCACCGCCGAAGCGCGCACCGATGCCGGATTCCTTCCAGCCGCCCATCGGTGCCGTCGTGCACATCAGGTTGGCGACCACGTCGTTGATGTTCACCGCCCCGCAATCGATCTGCAGCGCAACCTCTTTGGCGCGTTCGACGTCACCGGAGAACACCGACGCCGACAGTCCATACGGGCTGTCGTTGGCGAGCCTGACCGCCTCGGAAACGCTGGCCACCTTCATGATCGGCAGGGTCGGCCCGAAGGTCTCCTCGGTCATGCATGCCATCGAGTGGTCGACGTCGACGAGCACGGTCGGCTGATAGAAGCTGCCCGGGCCCGCCACCTGCTCGCCGCCGGTGAGAACCCGCGCGCCTTTGGTTTTCGCGTCGGCGACGTGGCGCTCAACGATCGCCAGCTGCGCCTCGTCGATCATCGAGCCGAAGTGCGGGCCGTCACCGGCGCCGACCTGCAGCGCTTTCACGTCGCTCACCACCGCGTCGACGAAGTTGTCGTAGACGGACTCGTGCACATAGACACGTTCCACCGACACGCACATCTGCCCGGCGTTGAACAACCCGCCCCACACTGCGGCGTGCGCGGCCAGGTCGACGTCGGCGTCGTCGCACACGATCATCGGGTCCTTGCCGCCGAGCTCCAGGCTCACCGGAGTGAGTCGGCGCGCGGCGCGTTCCATCACCTTGCGACCGGTCGCCGACGAGCCGGTGAAGTGCACGAAGTCGCTGACGTCGATGACCGCCTCGGCGGCCTCCCGCGCGCCCTGGGCCAACGCGAACACGTCGGGCGCACCCGATTCGCGCCACCCCCGCACCAGAACCTCGGCCGTCAGCGGCGTCCGCTCCGACGGCTTGAGCAGTACCGCGCAGCCGGCGGCCAGCGCCCCGAGCGCGTCCATCATCGCGTTGGCCACCGGGAAGTTCCACGGCGCGATGATCCCGACCACCGGCCGCGGGCGGTAGTGCACGGTGATCTTCTTGACCGCCAGCGCCGGCAGCGGGGCCGGCCGGGTTTCGGGCGCAAGCGCCTTTTCCATCGTCTTGATCAGGTACGACGTGATCATCACCAGCATCGGCACTTCCTGCAGGGCGTCGGTGCGCGACTTGCCGGTCTCGTTGATCAGCAGTTCTTCGATCTCGTCGCGGTGGTCACCGAGCCACACCGCGAAGCGGGCCAGCACCTTGGCCCGGCCCTTCGGGCCCCGCCGCTCCCAGTCGCGCTGGTTGGAGGCCAGTCCGGCGGCGATCCGGGAAACGTCGGCGGGATCGGTCCAGTGCACCTCGCCGGCAACGTCGCCGGTGGCCGGATTTCGGATGGTGCCTGTCGTGGCTGGCTTGATGTCCGATGTGGCGGTCATCACCTCATGCTAATTCCCGCGGGCGATGCCCGACACGTAGGCCGCCTGCCCCAGGTGCTGCGCGCAGTCGTCGACGATGCTGACCAGCCGGGCGCTCGCGGTGACCGGCGGATCCCAGTTGCGGTCGACGATCCGGGCCAGGTCGTCGGTGGTCAGCGTCGTGACGAACTCGAGCGTCATCTCGTGCACCGCGCGGTAGTAGCCGGCGAGCAACTCGGACGACGCCCGCACCTTGGCCACGCCATCGGGGCTGTGCCCGTAGCCGGTGTCGTCGCGCCGAAGGTCGAGGCCGAACCGGTCCACCCAGCCGTCGCGCGTCCAGACGTCTCCGGGACTGGAGAGTGTTCCGGCGATGTCGCAGATCTGGACGTCCTGCACCCGCGCGCTGTGCCAGATCAGCCAGGCGATGCTGTTGGCCTGCGGGGTCGGGCGATAGCAGGCCACCTCGTCGGTGAGTCCGTCCGTCAGGCCCTCGACGTGTTCGATCAATCGGGTGAAGGAGTCGCGCAACAGCTCCTGCGCGGCGGCGGCGTCGGTGTTGGGCATACGGCCGAAGCTACTCGCGCAGCGTGCGCCCCTGGGCGTCAGGCACGTTGCCGGTGAGGATGAAGATGCCGTCGATGAATCCCCACAACCCGCCGAACCCCAGCGTGAAGATCGTGACGACGATCTGCAGCACCCCGATGGTGGTGTAACCCAGGTAGAAACGGCCGATACCGATGCTTCCGAGGAAGATGCCGAGCAGCCCGGCGGTGAGCCTGCTCTTGTCCGAGAGCGGACGGCCGTATCTGTCGACTCCCCACGGTGCGTACGGGTTGGGCGCGTACTGACCTTGATACGGCCCTTGATACGACCCTTGATACGGCGGCGGTAACTGACCCGCCTGGGGGCCTTGAGGTTGCGGAGAGCCGTACGGCGGCTGAGACGCTGTCATTCGACGATGATGTCTCGTCGGCCTGCGTGCCGTCTAGACGTCGGCCCGAGGTCTTTCACGGCGCCCATCCTGGCACTTACAGTCGGTTGATGAGCTACGACCTTGTCATCCGCGGCGGCACGATCGTCGACGGGCTGGGCGGCGAACCGTTCGTGGCCGACGTGGCGGTGCGCGACGGCGTGATCGCCGCCGTCGGAACCGTCGACGGCGATGCGGCGCGCGTGATCGGCGCTTCGGGACTGCTGGTGACGCCGGGCTTCGTCGACCTGCACACGCACTACGACGGCCAGGCGATCTGGTCGGACCGGCTGACGCCGTCGTCGCGGCACGGCGTCACCACGGCGGTGATGGGCAACTGCGGCGTCGGCTTCGCGCCGTGTCGCGCGGAAGACCACGACGTGCTCGTCGACGTGATGGCCGGTGTCGAAGACATCCCGGGCGTGGTCATGGCCGATGGCCTGCCGTGGGACTGGGAAACGTTCCCGGAGTACCTGGACGCGCTGGAGTCGCGGGAGCGGGACATCGACGTCGCGGCTTATCTGCCGCACTCCCCGCTGCGGGTGTACGTGATGGGACGGCGCGGAGTCGACCGGGAGCCGGCCACTCCGGAGGACTTGGCGCGGATGCGGGCGCTGGCCAAAGAGGCGATCGAAGTGGGCGCGGTCGGCTTCGCGTCGTCGCGGTTCGTGTTGCACAAAACCGCTGGCGGGCAGCAGATCCCGACCTATGACGCCGCGCGGGAGGAGATCGAGGCGATCGCACACGGTGTGGCCGACGGCGGGGGCGGCCTGCTCCAGTTCGTGCCCGATATCCCTTCGGGGGGTTACGAATCGGTGCTGGGCCAGGTCTTCGACGTGGCGCAGGACGTTGGGCTGCCGGTGACGTTCAGCATGGCCACCGGCAACAGCGGCGACCCGGTGTGGCCCGACGCGTTCACGCTGATCGAGAAGTACACCTCCGCCGGTGTGGACATCACCGCGCAGATGTTCCCCCGCCCTATCGGTCTGGTCATCGGCCTGGAACTGAGCGGTAACCCGTTCATCCTGTATCCGAGCTACCGCGCGATCGCCGAGCTGCCACTGCCCGAGCGCGTGACTCATATGCGCAAACACGAAGTACGGCAACGTATTCTGGCCGACAAGCCGACCGAGCAGGGCAATCCGCTGATGTATCTGGCGCAGATGTGGGAGTGGATGTACCCACTCGGCGATCCGCCGGACTACGAGCCGTCGGCGTCGACGAGCATCGCGGCGCGGGCTGCAGCGCGAGGGGTCAGTCCGAAGGAGGAGGCCTACGACCGGCTGCTCGATGACGGCGGGCGCGCAATGCTGCTCGTCGCGATGGGTAACTACCAGAACAACTCTCTGGACACCGTCGGGGAGCTGCTGCGGCGCGACGACGTCGTGCTCGGACTCGGCGACGGCGGGGCGCACTACGGAATGATCTGCGACGCAAGCTTTCCCACGTTCCTGCTGACCCACTGGGCGCGGGACCGGCCGTTGGGCAGATTCAGCGTGGCTTCGGTTGTCCGTGAGCTGACGTCGGTGCCGGCGAGGGTGGCGGGGCTCGTGGACCGCGGCCGGATCGCGGTGGGCTACAAGGCCGATCTCAATGTGATCGACCACGCCGGATTGCGGCTGCACCGACCGATGATCACCTACGACCTGCCCGCCGGCGGGCGCCGGCTGGACCAGAGCGCCGACGGGTACGTCGCGACGATCGTCAGCGGTGAGGTGATCGCCTCGAACGGCCGGCCCACGGCGGCGCGGCCGGGCCGATTGGTGCGCGGCCGGCAGCCGGCGCCGGCGTGACACTCGGTGTCACACTCGGCAACTGGCCGTGTCCATCGCCTCGGCGATCCGCTCGCCGATCGAGGTGTTGCCCTGGGCTCACCCGCTGTGCGGGTCGATGTTCTGATTGAGCCGGAAGAGGTTCGTCGGGTCGTAGTTCCTCTTCACGTCCACGAGACGAGCCCATTGGTCTCCGAACGCGGCCCGGACGAATCCCGCATCCTCGCCGAGGCCGGGGAAATTGACGTTGGTCTTGCCGGTGCTGAAGGGCTCCATCGCGGCGAAGAACTCCCGGGCCCAGCGGATGTTGGCGTCGGACTCGGCGGGCTCGGCCCAGTTGGCCAGGATCTCCAACAGGAACGGCGCGTCGCGGGCGCCTGTCGCAGTGGCCGATGCGTCGACACGGCCGAGCGCGCCGCCGAGGGCCCAGATCCCCGCCATCGACAACGGTGACGGACGCGACGCGACGCGCTCGGCAATGACCGACACCGCGTCGTCTGCGAGACCCGCCAGATAGCTCGATTTCCAGTAGTACCGGAGGTCTCCGGCGGGGAAGAAGGGATCGAACATCTGTTGCACGGCCGTGTAAGGCATCCGCCCCGACAGATCCAGCACGGGTTCCTCGATCGTGCTCAGGGGTGCGAGTACCTGCTCACCACGTTCGGCGGGGCCGACGTAGACGGCACCGACGGTGATCACCGAACGTCCGTGGACCTCGCTGGGAAAGTCGGGCACGGCCGGGATCGTCCACCAGGTCGACGACAGGTTGACCTCATCGGGTGCGTCGGCGGCGAAGGCCTTCATGCCTGCCATCACCGGCGCCGCGGACTCGAGCGGGAAGGTCGGCCCGGCGAAGGCGACAGTGGGCCCGACCGGGTAGGCGCGGAACTCGAACGAGGTCACAACGCCGAAGTTGCCGCCACCGCCGCGCAGCGCCCAGAACAGATCGGGGTTTTCGCTCTCGCTGGCCCGGACGAGTTCGCCGTCCGCGCTGACCACGTCCGCCGAGACGAGGCTGTCGCAGGCCATCCCGTACGTCCGGCGCAGCCAGCCCTGGCCGCCCCCGAGCGTCAGCCCGGCGACCCCCGTCGTCGATACGATCCCGCCGGGCACGGCGAGCCCGAAGACCTGCGTCTCGCGATCCACGTCGAACCACGTCGCACCCGCACCGACCCGCGCGATTCTCCTTGCCGGATCGACGTTAACGCCGCGCATACCCGACAGGTCGATCACCATGCCGCCGTCGCACGTGCCGAAACCGGCAACGTTGTGACCGCCGCCGCGAACAGCCAGCAACAGACGGTGTTCGCGCGCGAAGCGAACCGCCGCGAGAACGTCGGCCACCCCTCGGCACCGGACGATCATGGCAGGACGTCTGTCGATCATCCCGTTCCACACTCGCCGGGCGCTCTCGTACGCAGGTTCGTCGGCTAGCACGGGCGGTTCGACGACAAAGGTCCGGAGCTGCTCGACCGCCTTGACGGGGAGGACGGTACTGGTGCCGTCGAGTCGCCTGAATTCCACTCGGTCCATCGGTCTCTCCTTGCGGCGTCAGATATATGAGACTGTCGTATCATAATGACCATGTCCATCTCATACGAGAAGTCGGGGCGAAGCAACCAGAAGGAGCGCACCCGAGCCGCCCTGGTCGGCGCGGCTCGGGAGCTGCTGGCCGAGGGCGAGACCCCCATCGTGGAACGAGCCGCCGCTCGAGCGTCCATCTCGCGCGCGACCGCGTATCGCTACTTCCCGAACCGCCAGTCCCTCCTGGTCGCCGCGCATCCCGAGGTTGAAGCGGACTCCCTGCTGGGCGCCGAAGCGCCAACGGATCCCGCGGCACGCCTCGACGCCGTCGTGACCGAAACGGCGAAGATCTTCTTCGACGCCGAGCAGAGCTACCGGACGATGTTGCGGCTGTCCCTGGAGCCAGGCGACGACCACCCTGAGCTGGCGCTGCGCAAGGGTCGGCGGTTCCTCTGGATCAGAGACGCGCTCGAGCCGCTAACTGATCGCCTGTCGCAGACCGAACTCGATCGCCTCGTCCACGCGATCGCCGTCGCCGTTGGGATCGAGGCGTTGGTGACGCTGATCGACCTGGCCGGACTGTCCCGCACGGAAGCTGTCGAGGTGATGCGCTGGTCCGCACGTGCCCTGCTGGAGCGCGCGTTGACCGAACCGGACGCGACGCCCTCCAGGATCCACTATGAAATGGGGGATCTCACCGATGCCGATCCGCTCACTCGCCGATGACGCCGGCGCCATGAGTTCTACAGGTCAGACCCGTCAGCAGCCGCGCCGATTACCAGGGGGCAACCGGAGTGACGAGCGCGCATACACAGAATTAACCATCTCCGTTGCTGCCCAATCTGGACAATTCGCCCGATGCGCAGGCGGCTCGACGGTCAATAGCTTCAGGTCATGACTCCAACGAACAAGCCGCGGGGGCGCGGACACTTGGCGCGCATGCCGTGCAAAGCCGCTTCGCGACGACACCGGTCGAAGCCTTCGACGCCGCGCAACCGAGTATTGAGCGGGTAGGGAATTGCGGCGCAGCACATCCTCGGCACCACGGCGCCGCTGCCGATGCGGGTGATGTCAGTGCCGGGCGCGGACTGTCGGGGCTGTGTTGGTCGCGGGACTCGTAGTGACACCCGCACCGGCGTTCGCAGAACCAAGCTCGCCGGACCCGGGCCGCGCCTTTTCCGAGTGGATGCTCAAGGCCTTATGCCAGGAAGGTTCGGACATCACCGGTGGCACTGCCGAGTTGTCGTGCACCATGCCCGACGGCTCAGTTTGGACGTGCGTCCGAACAAATGGACCTTTCGGTCCGAGTGACAATTTCGACTGCAAGAAGGAGGGTAGTGCAGGCCCACGCGGCCCCCAGGAGGCTCCAGCCCCACCGCCGCCCGCTCAACAACAGGCGATATCACCCTGCTGTGGCCCGCACGCGAGCCCGGCGGCTACTCGCTGATCGTCGACGGCCGGGGCAATAGGGACGACTCCGACGACGAGACCGGTCAGTTGACGGTCCTGCCGACGCGGTCGCTGCTGCACCGCAACGCCGACCCCGACTCACCCGGCACGGCGACGGGCTGCTTGCACGACTGCGTGGTTTTCACAGTCGTAGCAACCGCACGAAAAAGCCCGGCCTGCTGCAGCAGACCGGGCTTTCCCGTTGGACAGACTTAGAAGTCCATGCCGCCCATGCCACCGGTCGGGTCGCCCGCGGGAGCGGCCGCCTTCTCCGGCTTGTCGGCGACAACAGCCTCGGTGGTCAGGAACAGGCCCGCGATCGACGCGGCGTTCTGCAGCGCCGAGCGCGTCACCTTCACCGGGTCGGCGACGCCCGCCTTGAGCAGGTCCTCGTACTCGTTGGTGTCGGCGTTCAGCCCTGTTCCCGCCTTCGCGTTGCGCACCTTCTCGGCGACCACACCGGGCTCGAGGCCGGCGTTGAACGCGATCTGCTTCAGCGGAGACTCCAGCGCCACCTTGACGATGTTGACGCCGGTGGCCTGGTCGCCGTCGAGCTTCAGCTCGTCCAGCGACGGAGCCGCCTGCAGCAGGGCCACGCCACCACCGGCGACGATGCCCTCCTCGACGGCCGCCTTCGCGTTGCGCACGGCGTCCTCGATGCGGTGCTTGCGCTCCTTGAGCTCCACCTCGGTGGCGGCACCGGCCTTGATCACCGCAACGCCGCCGGCCAGCTTGGCCAGCCTCTCCTGCAGCTTCTCGCGGTCGTAGTCGGAGTCGCTGTTCTCGATCTCCTGGCGGATCTGCGCGACTCGGCCCGCGATGGCGTCCGGGTCACCGGCGCCCTCGACGATCGTGGTCTCGTCACGGGTGACGACGACCTTGCGGGCGTGGCCGAGCAGCGAGACGTCGGCGTTCTCCAGGGTCAGGCCGACCTCCTCGGAGATCACCTGGCCGCCGGTGAGGATCGCCATGTCCTGCAGCATCGCCTTGCGGCGGTCGCCGAAGCCGGGCGCCTTGACGGCCACCGACTTGAACGTGCCGCGGATCTTGTTGACCACCAACGTCGACAGGGCCTCGCCCTCGACGTCCTCGGCGATGATCAGCAGCGGCTTGCCGGCCTGGATGATCTTCTCCAGCAGCGGCAGCAGGTCCTTGACCGTGCTGACCTTGGTGCTGACCAGCAGGATGTAGGGATCCTCGAGCACGGCTTCCTGACGCTCGGGGTCGGTCACGAAGTAGCCCGAGATGTAGCCCTTGTCGAAGCGCATGCCCTCGGTGAGCTCGAGCTGCAGGCCGAAGGTGTTGGACTCCTCGACCGTGATGACGCCCTCGTTGCCGACCTTGTCCATCGCCTCGGCGATCAGCTCGCCGATGGCCGGATCCGCGGCCGAGATACCGGCGGTGGCAGCGATCTGCTCCTTGGTCTCGACCTCCTTGGCCGACTTGAGCAGCGTCTCGGTCACCTTCTCGACGGCCTTCTCGATGCCGCGCTTGAGCGCCATCGGGTTCGCGCCGGCTGCGACGTTGCGCAGGCCCTCGCGCACCAGTGCCTGCGCCAGCACCGTCGCGGTGGTGGTGCCGTCACCGGCGACGTCGTCGGTCTTCTTGGCGACTTCCTTGACCAGCTCGGCGCCGATCTTCTCGTACGGGTCCTCCAGCTCGATCTCCTTGGCGATGGACACGCCGTCGTTGGTGATCGTGGGAGCGCCCCACTTCTTTTCGAGGACGACGTTGCGGCCCTTGGGACCCAACGTCACCTTTACCGCGTCGGCGAGGCTGTTGAGGCCCCGCTCGAGGCCGCGCCGGGCCTCTTCGTCGTACGCAATGATCTTGGACATTTGCGAAGTGCTTCCTCCGGTTGGGGGGTGACGTTTCGGGCCGGGTCAGTGCCCGCGACGGACGACCGATACCTCGGTCTCACCGTCCCGACCTAGCACTCACCTGTCGCGAGTGCCAACGTCATTCTTAGCACTCGCCCATGCCGAGTGCAAGGATGGGCCGCCGTGGCCCCTAAGCCCGCGCCTCCGCCAGATCGCCCAGGTGCCTCAGTGAGTTCTCCAGGTGCTGCACGGCGAACGGCGGGAACCCGATGTGCTCGCGAAGCGGCGCCGGGACGGCAGACCAGTCGTACGTCAGCACAACGCGCGTCACCGACGGGCCGGTCTGCGCGAGGTCGTAGCGCCAGATCCAGCCGCCGAAGTCCAGCCCGTGCCGTCGATGGCCGCATGGGTCGACGGGTCGGCCAGCACGTCGAACACGACGTCGACGGGCGCTTGGATGGTCGCGGTGGTGTCGATTCGTTCAGTCACACCGCTACAGACCGCTGTCGCCGCCAAAAGTCATCGCTAAAGTCGCAGTAATTCCGGCAGATCGGCCACCGTCTCGATGACGTGGTTCGGCTGCATCGCGAATTCGTCTGCGGCCCAGCGGTCTAACGTGTCCTGCCGGAACTTGCCGGTGCGCACCAGCACGCCGGTCATTCCGACCACCTGGGCGGCAAGGACGTCGTTGTTGAGGTCGTCGCCGACCATGTACATCTGCTCGGGGTCGATCCCGAGCCGCCCCGCCGCGGCCAAGAACCCGGCCGGGGCGGGCTTGCCGACGGCCGTCGCCTTGCGCCCGGACGTCTCCTCCATCCCGATCAGGTACATGCCGGTGTCGATCCGCAGACCCTCGGTGGTGGTCCACACTGTGCTGCGGTGCATCGCGACGACGGGCACGCCCTGCGCCATCCAGTCGTAGACCCGGCTCAGCGTCAGGTGATCGTACTCCGGGCCGGCACCGCCCATCAGGATCACATCGGGCGGCTCTTCGTCACGCCCGTATTCGGTTGACGCGACGACGTCGATGCCCGGCATGTCCTCGGTGATGTCGCCGCTGTTGACCAGAAAGCACCGCGCGTCCGGATGGTGCCGGCGCACATATTCGGCGGTGAGTGCCGCCGCGGTGATCACCTCGTCAGGACGCACGGTGATCCCGGCGTCGGCCAGTGCCTCGGCGATCTGATGCCGGGTGCGCGTGGTGGTGTTGGTCAGATACGAGCAGGCGACCTGGTGGTCCGTCAGCACCCGCACCGCCTCGGCGGCGCCCTCGATCGGCTTCCACGACGTCACCAGCACACCGTCGATGTCGAACAGCACCCCGCCGACGGCCATGGTCCCGACAGTAAACGGCCGGAGTGGCCGTGCAACTCGGAACGCTCGACGGCCGCGAGCGTGCGCAGAGTGCTGCTCGTTCTCGGCGTGTCGGCGAACAGCCACGCACGGTCGCGCAAATCAGGGGCGGGCCCAGATGCTGTCGGCCACCCACGGCGACGCCGACGCCGCCACCGACCACGCCAGTTCGGCGGGCACGTCGATCACTTGGTAGCGCTTGCGTCCGGCGGCCGTGGCCGCGATCAACGTCGCGACGCCAGCACGCCGCTGCGGCAGCGTCTGGCGCACCGTCCACCCGATGATGCCCGCGCACGCGATGCAGTCACGCCGGCGCTCGAGGCTGCCGGTCCGGGCGACCAGCCAGCCGTCGGCGACGCGATAACCCAACGACCGCACCCGGTCGACGGCCAGCAGCGCGCACGCCAGGGTGACGGCACCCCACCCCGCCCACACCCAAACCGGCAGCGGCGCAACCGCAATCAACACAGCTCCCAGGGCGGGCACCACCAGCGCCCGCGTCCACCGCCGTCGCGTCGCCGCCGCGCCGTGCCTCCGCAGCGGACCGGTTACCGCGGAAGCGTCGTCGATCAAGTAGGCCAGCACCGCCGTCGCCGTCGAAGCGGGGCACGGCGGCAGCAGCACCGACGACTCCCCCTCGCCGTGCACGCCCGTCATCACCGCGTCCAGGCGCGCGCCCCGCAACAAACGCACCAGCAATGGCTCACGCAGCGTGCCGCCGCGCAGTCGCCGCATGTCGAAGGTGTGCTCCCGGACCCGCAGCACGCCATGCCGCAGATGCAGCAGGCCGGCATCGCGGCGCAACAGCAACCCGCCGTAAGTCAGCCATGACAGCAGCACCGCCAACAGCACCGAGGCCACCACCACACCGGCCACGCCGACACCGACCACCACCGCGATGCCGGTCCGATGGGCGGCTTCGGTCCCGGCCTTCGCGATGCGTTCCGACAGCGTCACCCCGCCGGCCTGGTATGCCAGCCCGACGGCTGCCGCAATCATCACCAGACCCGAAAAGCTCAGCGGCGCGTAGCGCAACCACGACGCGTGCCAGCGCGCCAGCACCCGTCCCGCCGGCTGCTCCGGGAGGTCCAGCGACTCGGCCAGCAGCGTCGCGCGCAGTCGCGGGACCTGCGCGGTCTGCACCGCGTCGAGGGCGAACACGGCCTCGCCGCCCGCCTGCTGACCGGTACCGACCCGCAGCACCGTCAGGCCCAGAAGCCGGTGCAGCACCCGTGAGTCGGTCTGCACCGAACGAATCCTATTGCGGGGAACCGAGATTGACCGCCGCTGCAGCACCCCGGTGCGCAGCTCGACATATTCGCCGGAGATGCGGTAGGTAGTGAAGAACCAGCGCAACAGGCCGAAGCCCATGATCACGCCCAACGCGGTCAGCGGCCACGCGCTGTTGCCGGTGGACGAACCCAGCACCACCGAGCCGACCAGAACCGGCAGCTGGCGCAGCACCTCGTGCACCGGATGCACCAGCAGCATCCGCGGGCTCAGCCGCTGCCAGTCGGCGCCTCTTTCGCTCCTCGCGTCCGCGGTCACGTCGCATCCTCGGCACCCAGCGCCGCGATGTCGGTGAGCTGCTCGACGACCCTATCCGCGACCTCGCTGTCCAGCGCGACGATCTGCACGGCGCCCGCCGACGACGCCGTCGTCACCGTCACGTTCGCCAGCCCGAACAACCGGTCCAGCGGCCCGCGATACGTGTCGACGGTCTGCACTCGAGAGATCGGTGCGATGCGTCGCTGTTGTACCAGCCAACCCGTGCGGGTGAACACCGCCTGCGGACTGATCTCCCAGCGGTGCACCCGGTAGCGCCACAGCGGAACGACACCGACGTGCAGCCCCGTCAACACCACGGTCACCGCCGCAACGGCCAGGTGCAGCCAGCCGCGCGAGGGTTGCACCACGAACCACACCACCTGCGCGGCCCACAGCACGATCCAACCCAGCGCCGCCGACAGGGCCCACATCAACGGCGCCCGGCGGCTGGGCGGATTGGCGGGCTCTGCAAACGCAATCAACGACGATTCCTGTTGGATTAGCTTGGACCGGTACCGACGATACGTGCCGCGCGAAGGAGAAAATGATGAGCAGCAAGTGGACCGCCGCTGACATTCCCGACCAGACCGGCCGCGTCGCGATCATCACCGGAGCCAACACGGGTCTCGGCCTGGAGACCGCGAATGCGTTGGCCGCCAAGGGCGCGCACGTCGTGCTCGCCGTCCGCAACGTCGACAAGGGCAAGGAGGCGGCTGCCCGGATCACCAACAAAAACCCCGATGCCGTCGTGACGTCGCAACATCTCGACCTGACATCGCTGGAGTCGATCCGAGCAACCGCGGAAGAGCTCAAGGCCGCCCACCAGCGGATCGACCTGCTGATCAACAACGCCGGCGTGATGTACACCGACAAGGGCGCCACCAAGGACGGGTTCGAGCTGCAGTTCGGCACCAACCATCTCGGCCACTTCGCGTTGACCGGCCGGTTGCTCGCGCACATGCTGCCGGTCGACGGATCTCGCGTGGTGACAGTCAGCAGCGTGGGTCACCGGATCATGGCCAAGATTCACTTCGACGACTTGCAGCTGGATCGCAAGTACAACAGGGTGGTCGCCTACGGGCAGTCCAAGCTGGCGAACCTGTTGTTCACCTACGAACTGCAGCGTCGCCTGAAGCTCGAGGGCGCACCCACCGTCGCGCTCGCCGCCCACCCGGGCGGATCTCAAACGGAACTGAACCGCAACATCCCCGGCGTGGTGAAGCCCCTGGTGGACGTGCTGTGGCCGCTCATTTCGCAGAGCGCCGAGATGGGTGCGCTGCCCACGCTGCGGGCGGCTACCGACCCGGCCGCACAGGGCGGCCAGTACTACGGCCCGGACGGGTTCCGGGAAACGCGCGGCCATCCGGTAATCGTGAAGTCCAGCAAGCAGTCGCATGACGAGGACGTGCAGCGCCGGCTCTGGACGGTGTCGGAGGAGCTGACCGGCGTCACGTATCCCCTCTGATGCGGTCCGTCGAGGATCACGTCCGGGTCGTGGCCGACCTGATCCAGCCGCGGCCGGCGGTCACCGTTGCGATCGCCGACGCCGCGGGGCTCGCGCTGGCCGAGGACGTCGTCGCGCCGCTGTCGCTGCCGGGTTTCGACAACTCGGCAATGGACGGCTACGCGGTGCTGGCCGACGACGTGGCAAGCGCGACCGACGAGAACCCGGTCGTGGTGCCCGTCGCCGAAGACATCCCGGCCGGCCGCACCGACACGCTGACACTGAAACCCGGTACGGCACACCGGATCATGACCGGGGCGCCGGTGCCGGCGGGCGCGACAGCGGTGGTGCCGGTGGAAGTCACCGATAGGGGAGTCGAGACGGTCGAGATCCGCGCGGCGCCGAAGCCGGGGCAGCACATCCGCCGCGCCGGCGAGGACGTCACCGCCGGCGTCACCGTGTTGCGCAGCGGTCAGGTCGTCACGCCGGCCCTGCTGGGGCTGGCGGCGGCGCTCGGGCTCACCGAGCTGACGGTGATACCGCGGCAGCGCGTGCTGGTGGTGTCGACGGGCGAGGAGCTGGTGGCGGCCGGGCAGCGGCTGCGGCCGGGCCAGATCTACGAGTCGAACGCGGTGATGCTCGCGGCCGCGGTACGCGAGGCCGGCGCCGATGTGGTCGCGGCGCCGATGACCGGCGACGACGTCGACGAGTTCCGCCACGCGCTCGGCACGTACGCGGGCCTGGCTGACCTGGTCATCACCACCGGAGGCGTCAGCGCGGGCGCGTACGAGGTGGTCAAGGATTCGTTGTCCGGTGACGGGATCGAGTTCGTGAAGGTCGCGATGCAGCCGGGGATGCCGCAGGGCGCCGGCCGCCTCAACGGCGTGCCCGTCGTCACCCTGCCCGGCAACCCGGTCAGCGCGCTGGTGTCATTCGAAGTGTTCGTGCGCCCCGCACTGCGGGCGGCGACGGGACTACCGTCGCCACATCGGCCCCGGCGCAAGGCCGTGCTCGCCGACGGGCTGACGTCGCCAAAGGGCAAACGCCAGTTCCGCCGCGGTGTGCTCGTCGATGAGCCGCTCGCGGGAAGAGGATCAGACCCAGTCGGAAGCGTCACCGCGTACGGTCCGCCGGCGTCACACCATTTGCGCTGGCTCGCCTCGGCGAACTGTCTGCTCGACATCGGCGAAGACGTCACGGAAATGGCGGCAGGCTCCCCGGTAGACGTCTGGGACTTAAGATAACGCCCGATGGCCAGACGCCCGCACCTGCCGGCCGACGACTCCGACTCCGAAGCCGCCCGGCTCCTCGAACTCATCCGCTCCACCGTTCCGCCGGTGCATCCTGCGGGGTTGCCGTTCGTCGGAGCGGGCCTGGCGCTCGCCGCGGCGGGCCGCAAGCACCGGTGTGTGCGCACCGCGGGGCTGTCGGCAGCGGGTGCGTGTGCGCTTTTCTTTCGCCATCCGGCGCGGGTACCACCTGAGGGCACCGGGCTCGTGGTCGCCCCGGCCGACGGGCAGGTGACGATCATCGACACCGCGGCCCCGCCCGCAGAACTCGGGCTGCCCGCCTCGCCGATGCAGCGGGTCAGCATCTTCCTGTCGCTGTTCGACGTACACGTGCAGCGCGTCCCGATCAGCGGTGACGCGGTAGAAGTGGCGCACCGCCCCGGAAAGTTGATGTCTGCCGACAAGCCCGCGGCCAGCGACGAGAACGAGCGCAACAGCGTGTGGATTCGCACGCCGGACGGGCACGATGTGGTCGTCGTGCAGATCGCCGGCCTGCTGGCGCGCCGGATCGTGTGCGACGCCCACACCGGCGACAAACTGAACATCGGCGACACCTACGGGCTGATCCGCTTCGGCTCCCGGCTCGACACCTACCTGCCCGAGGGGTCGCGGGTGCTGGTGAAGCTGGGCCAGCGCGCGGTGGGCGCCGAGACCGTCCTGGCGCAACTGCCATGACGACAGCGAAGAATCAGACGCACATCACGCTGCGCTTCTTGCCCAGCGCAATGACCGTCGCGGCGATCTCCCTCGGGCTGACCGCGGTGAAGTACGCCCAAGACAGAAGCCTCTCGATCGAAAGCCGAGCCACCTGGGCGATGGCGCTTCTCGTGCTCGCCGCTGTGCTCGATGCACTCGACGGCCGTGTTGCCCGAGTGCTCAATGCGACGTCGCGGATGGGTGAGGAGATCGACTCACTGGCCGACGCCGTCAACTTCGGCGTGGTGCCCGCATTCATCGTCTACGCGATCCTGTTGCAGGACGCCCCGAACCCGAACGCAGGCTGGCTCGTCGTCGTGCTGTATGCGGCCTGCATCGTGCTGCGGCTGGCCCGATTCAACGCGCTGCTGGACGTCGACCAGCCCGCGTATACGAAGAACTACTTCGTCGGCATGCCGGCCCCCGCCGGCGCGGTGGGGGCGATCGGCCCGATCGCGGCGAAACTGGAGTTCGGCGACGGCTGGTGGACGTGGGACTGGGTCGTCATGCTGTGGCTCGTCGGCGTTTCGCTGCTGGTGGTCAGCCGCATTCCGATGCGCAAGGTGCACACGTTCTCGGTGTCGCCGAACATGGTCGCCCCGGTGCTGGCCCTGCTGGCGATCGGCGTCGCGTCCGCGTTCAAGTTCCCGTACCTCACGATCCTGGTGATCATCCTCGCCTATGTCATCCACATCCCGTTCGCCTTGCGCAGCAAGCGATTCCTGGCTAAGCATCCGGAGGCGTGGGACCCCAAGGCGAAGCAGCGACGGGCCCAGCGGCGCCTGATCCGGGCCCGGCAGCCGCACCGGCGCTCGGTGGCGAGGCTGGGCCTGCGCCGGCCGCAGCGTTAGGTACGCATGGTTTCCCTGACGCTGACCGCGCGGCTGAACACCTCCGCGGTCGACTCGCGCCGGGGCGTGGTGCGGCTGCACGCGGAAGCGGTTGCCGCACTTGGCATTCGGGAATGGGACGCGGTGTCGTTGACCGGGTCGCGCACGACGGCGGCGGTCGCAGGGCTTGCCGGGCCTGACGTGCCGGCCGGCACCGTGCTTCTCGACGACGTGACGTTGTCAAACGCCGGACTCCGGGAGGACACCCCGGTGATCGTGGCGCCGGTGACGGTGTACGGCGCGAGATCGGTGACGCTGTCGGGATCCAACCTCGCCCGTCGTTCGGTGTCACCGGCGAGTTTGCGAATGGCGTTGCTGGGCAAGGTGATGACGGTCGGCGACACCGTGTCGCTGCTGCCGCGCGACCTAGGTCCGGGCACGTCGACGTCGGCGGCCAGCGCCGCGCTGGCGTCGTCGGTGGGCATCACCTGGACATCGGAGCTGCTGACCGTCACCGGCACCGACCCGGGCGGGCCGGTGAGCGTGCAGCCCAATTCGTCGGTCACCTGGGGTGAGGGGGTCGCGGTGCGGGCACCGCGCAATGCCACCGCCTACGAGCCGCTGCCCGCGGTGAGTGTCGACGACCTCAAGGGCGCCGAGGCGCAGGCCGCCCGCCTGACCGAGTGGCTCAAGCTTGCGCTCGACCAGCCCGAGCTGCTGCAAAAGCTCGGCGCCAATCCGAATCTCGGCGTGCTGGTGTCGGGTCCGGCGGGAGTCGGCAAGGCCACGATGGTGCGCGCCGTGTGCTCCGGACGCCGACTGGTCGAACTCGACGGCCCCGATGTCGGGGCGCTCGCGGCGCAGGAACGGCTCAGGGCCGTCGGCGACGCGGTGGCCCAGGTGCGCGACGGTGGCGGGATGCTGTTGGTCACGGACATCGATGCGCTGCTGCCGTCCCCGGCCGAGCCCGTCGCGACGCTGATCCTCGCCGAACTGCGAACAGCGGTGGCGACCCCGGGTGTGGCGCTCGTCGCGACCTCGCAGGCACCGGACGCGCTGGACCCCCGGCTGCGCTCCCCGGAGCTGTGCGACCGCGAACTGGGCTTGAGCCTGCCGGACGCCGCGATCCGCAGGGCCCTGCTGGAGGTGCTGTTGCGCGATGTGCCGGCATCGAGCCTCGACCTCGGTGAAATCGCGGACAAGACACCGGGTTTCGTGCGCGCCGACCTTGCTGCGCTGGTGCGGGAGGCGGCGCTGCGCGCCGCGGCGCGAGCCAGCGAGGACGGCAAACCGCCGGCGCTGACCCAGGACGACTTCACCGGCGCGCTCACGGTGATCCGCCCGCTGTCGCGGTCGGCGACCGAGGAGGTGGCGGTCGGCGGCGTCACCCTCGAGGACGTCGGCGACATGACCGACACCAAACAGGCGCTGACCGAGGCGGTGCTGTGGCCGCTGCAGCATCCGGACACGTTCGCGCGCTTGGGTATCGAGCCGCCGCGGGGCGTGCTGCTGTATGGACCGCCGGGCTGCGGGAAGACGTTCGTGGTGCGTGCGCTGGCCAGTTCGGGCCGGCTGTCGGTGCACGCGGTCAAGGGCGCCGAGCTGATGGACAAGTGGGTGGGCGCCTCGGAGAAGGCGGTCCGCGAGTTGTTCCGCCGCGCCCGCGACTCGGCTCCGTCGCTGGTGTTCCTCGACGAGATCGACGCGCTCGCGCCGCGCCGCGGTCAGAGCTTCGATTCCGGTGTCACCGACCGGGTGGTAGCCGCACTGCTGACCGAACTCGACGGCATCGAGCCGCTGCGCGACGTCGTCGTGCTCAGCGCCACGAACCGTCCCGACCTGATCGATCCGGCGCTGCTGCGGCCCGGGCGGCTGGAACGGCTGGTGTTCGTCGAACCGCCGGACGCGGATGCCCGTCGCCAAATACTGCGCACCGCGGGCAAATCCGTGCCGCTGTCCGCCGATGTCGACCTGGACGGGCTCGCAGCAGAACTGGACGGCTACAGCGGCGCGGACTGTGTGGCGCTGTTACGCGAGGCGGCGCTGACGGCGATGCGGCGCTCGATCGACGCGGCCGACGTCACCGCCGCCGACCTGAGCGCGGCGAGAGAGAAGGTGCGCCCGTCCCTGGATCCGGTGCAGGTGGAGGCACTGCGGGCGTTCGCAGCGGGGCGCTAGCGTGATCTCGCGCCGAGAACACACTTGTTGACGGTTTCACCCGCGTTTTGCGTCAACAACTGTGTTCTCGGCGAGCCAAGGACGCAGGGCTGCGGGCACTCGGGCAGGCTCGCGTCGGCATGGACGGCGACGTGGGAGCGTCGGCCAGCCCCGTGTCAACAGGCCCGCCCAGCCGCATCCGTAGACTGAACGTTCAACTCCTAGCCTTAGACGGCTGACACCCCGGAATCGGAGTGCCATGCTCGCCATCCTGCTCGCCCATGCGGCCGCGGCCGCGGTAGCGCCCATGCTGGTCTATCGGTGGGGCCGGATGGCGTTCTACCCGCTAGCCGTGGTCCCTGCGGCGTCGCTGATCTGGGTCGCGCTGAACTGGCCGCAGAAGGCCGGGGCTAACGCCGTGCACCTGCGGTGGGTGCCCGTGCTGTCGCTGAACGTCGACCTGCGCTTCGATGCGCTGTCAGCGATCATGGCCGTGCTGGTGCTGGGCATCGGCGCACTCGTGCTGTTCTACTGCGCCGACTATTTCCAGCATCACGACGGGCACACCGAAGGGCGCCTGCCCAGCTTCGCCGCGCAGCTGGTCGCGTTCGCCGGCGCAATGTTCGGCCTGGTCATCAGCGACAACATGCTGCTGCTCTACGTGTTCTGGGAGCTGACGACCGTGCTGTCGTTCCTGCTGGTCGGGCACTACGCCGAGCGGGCCACCAGCCGCCGGGCCGCCATGCAGGCATTGCTGGTCACCACCGCCGGCGGGCTGGCCATGCTCGTCGGGATCGTCATCCTCGGGCAGACCTCGGGGACCTACCTGCTGTCTGAGCTGGTCACCCGTGCCCCGTCGGGTGCCGCGGTGGGGGTCGCGCTGGCGCTGCTGCTCGTCGGCGCCGTCAGCAAGTCGGCGCTGGTGCCTCTGCACTTCTGGCTGCCCGGCGCGATGGCCGCCCCGACACCGGTCAGTGCGTACTTGCACGCCGCCGCGATGGTCAAGGCCGGTGTCTACCTCGTCGCGAGGCTGACACCCGGCTTCGCCGACACCCCGCCCTGGCGCCCCACCGTCGTGATCCTGGGCCTTGGCACTCTGCTGCTCGCCGGCTGGCGGGCGGTCCGTGAATACGACCTCAAACTGATCCTGGCGTTCGGCACCGTCAGCCAACTCGGATTCATCACGGTGCTGGTCGGCGCCGGCGGGGGCGACCTGATGCTCGCGGGGTTGGCCCTGCTGGTCGCCCACGCGCTGTTCAAGGCGGCGCTGTTCATGGTCGTCGGCATCATCGACCACTCCACCGGCACCCGCGACATCCGCAGGCTGGCGTGGCTCGGGCACGAGAGCCGGCCGCTGTTCGTCATCGCCGCGTTCGCGGCGGCGAGCATGGCGGCAGTGCCGCCGTTCCTCGGCTTCGTCGCCAAGGAGGCCGACCTCGAGACGTTGGCGCACAGCCCTTCGCTCGGCGCCGCCGCACCCGCCGTGCTGGCCGCGGTCGTGCTCGGCTCGATCTTCACCACGATCTACAGCATTCGGTTCGTCTGGGGAGCCTTCGCCCGAAAGGGCCGGACAGAGCCGAGTTCCCTTGTCGCCCACATGCATCGGCCGTCGACGAGTTTCCTTGCGGCCCCGGCGATGTTGGCCGCGATCAGCCTGGGGCTCGGCATTGCGCCGGGCTGGCTGGACGGCGTTCTCGGCGACTACGCCGATACCCTGCCGGGCCGCAGCACCTACCAGCTCGGGCTGTGGCACGGCCTCGGCCTGGCGCTCGGCCTGTCGGCGATCGTGCTCGGCGTCGGCGTCGGCGCATTCGTGCTGCGAGACCGACTGCGCCGCACCAGGATCGGCTGGCTGCCGCTGGGCAACGCCGACCGCGGCTACGACGCCGTGGTCCGCGCGGCCGATCGGGTGTCGTTGAAGGTCACGGCCGTGACGCAGCGCGGCTCGATACCGGCGACACAGGCGGTGATCCTGTCCACGCTGATACTGCTGCCCATCGGCGCACTGTTGGCCGGAGCGCGCGACCGCCCACAGTTCCGGCTATGGGATTCCGCGCTACAGCCGCTGGTCGGCCTGCTGATCGTCGTCGCCGCGGTCGGCGTCACCGTGATGCGCAACCGGCTGGCAGGCGTGCTGCTCGTCGGAATCACCGGCTACGGCTGCGGTGTGATCTTCGCGTTGCACGGCGCGCCGGACCTGGCGCTCACCCAATTCCTGGTCGAGACATTGCTTTTGGTGGTCTTCGTGCTGGTGTTGCGCGCGCTGCCAGCCGAAGCGCCGGGCAGCAATCTCAGGCGAAACCGGTGGAAGCGCATCGGACTGGCGCTCGGTGTCGGCGCGACCGTGACCACGCTGGCCGCCTTCGCGATGGCGGCCCGCACCGGCACCCCGATCGCATCGGTGCTGCCCGAGGCGGCATACGTCCGCGGACACGGTGCCAACACCGTCAACGTGCTGCTCGTCGACATCCGCGCCTGGGACACCCTCGGGGAAGTCATGGTGCTACTAGTCGCGGCGACCGGCGTCGCGTCAATGGTCTTTCGCCACCGCCGGTTTGGTGCGGCGCCCAGAGTGTCCGACGCGCCGCACTCGGCACCCGTCAGCAGCGACGTGACGTGGCTGCGAGGCAGCGAGTTGCGCGACCCGCGGCATCGGTCGCTGGTGCTCGAAGTCGCCACGCGCGTGATCTTTCCGTTGATCATGGTGCTGTCGGTGTACTTCTTCTTCACCGGCCACAACACGCCCGGCGGCGGGTTCGCGGGCGGGCTGACCGCCGGACTGGCGCTGGTGCTGCGCTACCTCGCCGGTGGCCAATACGAACTCGGCGAGACGTTGCCAATCGATGTCGGCAAGGTGCTCGGTGTCGGGCTTGGGCTGTCGGCGGGGACGGCGGTGGTGTCGCTGTTTCTCGGCGCGCCGGTGCTGTCGTCGGCCTTGATCGAATTCGACCTGCCCGTGCTCGGGCACGTCAAGTTCGTCACCGCGCTGGTCTTCGACCTCGGCGTGTATCTGATCGTGGTGGGTCTGGTTCTCGACGTACTGCGCAGCCTGGGCGCCCACCTCGACGACGAACTGGCCTCCGCGGTGCACGATCCCGGAAGGGCGGCATTCCGATGACCACCCCCATGCTGTCTTTGGTACTGATCGGTGTGCTCACCAGTTGCGGCGTTTATCTGCTGCTGGAGCGCAGCCTCACTCGAATGCTGTTGGGCCTGTTGTTGATTGGCAACGCCGTCAACCTCCTGATCCTGACCGTCGGCGGGCCGTCCGGCAACCCGCCGCTCTTCGGGCGCACCAGCGCAGCGCGCACCATCACCGCCGACCCGCTGGCGCAGGGCATGGTCCTCACCGCGATCGTGATCGCCATGGGCGTGGCCGCATTCGTGCTGGCACTGGCGTACCGGTCGTACCGGCTCACCACCGTCGAGGAAGTCGCCGACGACCCGGAGGACACCCGGGTGTCGCGGCAGACCGAGGACGAGATCGAGGAGGATGTCGTGCACCCGGAGCCGCCGCTCGACACCGAGGAACCGGCCGCACTCGACGCGCTGCCGGTGCATTCACGGAAAGCCCAAGAGCAGCGATGAGCGCTTGCGCGAAGAGAAGACGGCAGCGATGACCCTCGCCTCCGCCCTCACCCCGCTGCCGGTACTGATTCCGGTCCTCGGCGCGGCACTGACCATGTTCGTGGGCCGCCACCCCCGACTTCAGCGGACGATCAGTCTGACCGCGCTGACGGCCGTCGTCGCGGTGTGCGGCATGCTGATCTACCTGACCGACCGGCGCGGCACGATCGCGGTCCACGTGGGCGGCTGGGGGCAGACGGTCCCGGGGCTCGGGCCGCTTGGCATCACGCTGGTAGTGGACCGGCTGTCGGCGCTGATGATGGTGGTGTCGTCGATCGTGCTGCTGGCGGTGGTGTTCTACGCGATCGGACAGGGCATTCGGGACGGCGACGAGCGGCAGCCGGTGTCGATCTTCCTGCCCACCTATCTGGTGCTCTCGGCAGGCGTGTGCGGCGCGTTCTTGGCCGGTGACCTGTTCAACCTGTTCGTCGGCTTCGAGGTGTTGCTGACCGCCAGCTTCGTGCTGCTCACCATCGGGGCCAGCGTGGACCGGGTGCGCGCGGGCATTGCCTACGTGATGGTTTCGATGGTGTCGTCGCTGATCTTCTTGCTCGCGATCGCGCTGATCTACGCCGCGACCGGAACGCTGAACCTGGCCGAACTCGCCCTTCGGCTCGGCTCGGTTGCGCCTGGCACCCGCAGCGCGCTGTTTGCGGTGCTGCTCGTTGCGTTCGGCATCAAGGCGGCGGTCTTCCCGCTGTCGACGTGGTTGCCCGACTCCTATCCCACCGCCCCCGCACCCGTCACGGCGGTGTTCGCCGGCCTGCTGACGAAAGTCGGTGTCTACGCGATCATCCGGGCGCATTCGCTGCTGTTTCCCGGCGGCGGACTGGACAACGTGCTGCTGGTCGCCGCGCTGCTGACGATGCTGGTCGGTATTCTCGGCGCGATCGCGCAGAACGACATCAAACGACTGCTGTCGTTCACGTTGGTCAGCCACATCGGCTTCATGGTGTTCGGCGTCGCGTTGGCCACCCGACCCGGCATGACGGGTGCGATCTACTACGTCGCGCACCACATCATCGTGCAGACGACGCTGTTCCTGGTGGCCGGGCTGATCGAACGACAGGCCGGCGCGTCCACGCTGCGTCGACTCGGCGGGCTGGCCGCCGCTAGCCCGTTGCTGGCGCTGCTGTTCCTTCTTCCCGCGCTCAATCTCGGTGGTATTCCACCGTTTTCGGGCTTCCTCGGCAAAGTAGCCCTGCTGCAAGCCGGGGCTCAGGAGGGGTCTGTGCTGGCGTGGGTGCTCGTCGGCGGCGCTGTCACCACCAGCTTGCTCACGCTCTACGCGGTCGCCCGCGTCTACAGCAAGGCGTTCTGGCGACCCCGCGCGGACGCGCCCGAGGGTGCGCTGTCCAGCGCAGGCCCGTCGGTCCTGCTCGACGACGCCGACGACGACGTCTCGTTCCTCGAGCGCGACGACGTCGGCCGGATGCCGTTGGGCATGCTCGCGCCGACGATGGCACTGATCGGGGTCGCTTTGACGCTGACCGTGTTGGCCGGGACGATTTTTTCCTACGCGGACCGCGCGGCCGGTGAGGTGCTCGATCGCGACCGGTACGTCACGGCGGTGCTGGGCGAGTCGAGATGAGCGCCGGCGCGAAGAGCACACAGCGGATGGTCAGGCGGTGGGCGCTGCGGGTGTGGTCGGTGTGCTGGCTGGTGGCAGTCTGGATTCTGCTGTGGGGCGACGTGTCTGCCGCCAACATCCTCGGCGGTTTAGCGGTCGCGCTGCTGATCACCTTCTTGCTGTCGCTGCCGGTGGTGCCGGTCGAGGGTCGACTGCACCCGCTGTCGCTGGCGAAGCTGACCCTGGTGATCGGCCGCAATCTCGTGGTGTCCAGCCTGCAGGTGGCGTGGCTGGCGATCAAACCGGGACCACCGCCGATGAGCGCGGTGCTTCGTGTCAGGCTGCCGCTGAAATCGGATCTGGTTCTCGCGCTCGCCGTGCACGCGATCAACCTCACCCCCGGCACCATGGTGCTGGAGATCGACCGGGATCGGCGCCTCGTCTACGTCCACGTGCTGGACATCGGATCCCAGCGCGCAGCCAACCGGTTCTATGCCGAGATTGCGCAGTTGGAAAGGCTTCTCATCGCGACGTTCGAACGCGACAAGGAGTGGCAACCGGCGAACGAGGCGAACGCATGAACATCGTCTGGATGATCGCGGCCATCATGTTGGTCGCTGCGGCGGCATTGACCACCTTTCGAATTCTGGCCGGCCCCAATACATTAGACCGCTTGGTGGGTGTCGACGCCCTGGTTGCCGTCGCGATGTGCGGGTTGGGCGCGTGGGCCGCGTTCAGCTCGGACTCCGCCGTCGTCTACGGGATCACAGCGCTGTCCCTGATCAGTTTCGTCGGGTCGGTCGGCGTAACGCGGTTCCGGGTGCCCGACGTCCAACCGAAGGACAACCATGAACGCTCCTGACGTAGTCGTTGGTGGTCTCGTGCTCAGCGGGTCGGCGCTGGCGCTGACGGCGTCGATAGGCGTGGTCCGCTTCCCGGACACGTTGGCACGCATGCACGCTGCGACCAAACCTCAGGTGCTCGGACTGCTGCTGGTGCTCATCGGAGCGGCGGTTGAGTTGCGCGGCCATGTCGACGTCGGGATGATCCTGCTTCCTGCGCTGTTCACCCTGATCACCGCGCCGGTGGTGGCCAACCGCGTCGGTCGGCTGGCCTACCGCGAGCAGAGCATTCGTGACGATCTGCTGACCGCGGACGAGCTGCGCGAAGACAGTTGAAACTCCTCGCCGAGGGCGCGGTTCCGACGAGCATCGTGACCGGGCCGGGGTTGCTCGGCGGTCGGCTAATCCGAAGTTCCCCCCGTGGTGTTTACCGGTTGGGGTGTTGAGCTGGGGTTTTGTGGTGTGGCGG
>Ga0210086_1000132_pt1 | contig 46746 bp, 44 predicted proteins | sample China_Galinas_PW_3_FD_184867 | JGI IMG/M metagenome (GOLD analysis project Ga0210086, IMG submission 184867) | Wetland microbial communities from San Francisco Bay, California, USA, that impact long-term carbon sequestration - China_Galinas_PWB_D2... | ecosystem: Environmental > Aquatic > Marine...
TTTACGGGCGGTCCGAGCCGGTGCACCGGGGGCGTCGTCAGCAGCTGTGGTTGGTCACCATCCGCGACGACACCGACCGCCTCGTCGCCCGGGGCCAGGTGCGGCTGCAGAATCTCGAACCCGAGCCGCCACAGAACTAGCCTCCCCGGGTCGCTTCGACCCCCGGCCAACCTGAGGCACCCCGGGCCGCTTGATGCAACGCCGACCTGCTGATCGCGCAAGGCCGTGGCAGGATCGCCTGCTATGCGCCTCACACCGCATGAAACCGACCGGCTGCTGATCTCCTATGCGGCCGAACTCGCTCGCCGCCGGCAGGCGCGCGGGCTGCGACTGAACCATCCGGAGGCCGTGGCGATCATCACCGATCACATCCTGGAGGGGGCGCGCGACGGTCGCAGCGTCGCCGATTTGATGGTCAGCGGCCGCGAGGTGCTCACCCGCGACGAGGTGATGGACGGTGTGCCAGAGATGCTGCACGACGTCCAGGTCGAGGCCACGTTCCCGGACGGCACCAAGTTGGTCACCGTCCATCACCCGATCCCGTGAAGCGGCCCGGGCAATAAGCGGACTTCGAGGACTTGGAGGGCACAGTGATTCCCGGAGAGGTGTTCCTCGCCGATGGCGATATCGAACTCAACGCCGGAGCTCCACGGCTGGAGCTACAGATCGTCAACACCGGTGACCGCCCGGTTCAGGTCGGCAGCCACGCGCACCTGCCGCAGGCCAACACCGCGCTGTCCTTCGATCGGAAAGCCGCCCACGGTCATCGCTTCGATATCCCCGCCGGCACGGCCGTGCGTTTCGAACCGGGTGTCGCGCAGCTGGTCCGCCTGGTGCCGCTCGGCGGCTTGCGAGAGGTGCACGGCCTGTCCCTGACCCCACCCGGACGCCTGGACGCCCGATGACCGAGCTGTCTCGCGCCCGTTATGCAGCCCTGTTCGGTCCCACCACCGGTGACCGGATCCGTCTGGCCGACACGGACCTGATCATCGAGATCTCCGAAGACCGCAGCGGAGGACCCGGCCTGGCCGGCGACGAAGCGGTGTTCGGCGGCGGAAAGGTGCTTCGTGAGTCGATGGGCCAGGGTCGAGCCACGCGCGCCGACGGGGCGCCGGACACCGTGATCACCGGTGCGGTGATCGTCGACCACTGGGGAATCATCAAGGCAGACATCGGCATTCGCGACGGGCGGATCGTGGGCATCGGCAAGGCGGGCAACCCCGACATCATGGACGGGGTGCACCCCGACCTCGTCGTCGGCCCCTCGACGGAGGTCATCGCCGGCAACGGCCAGATCGTCACCGCCGGTGCGATCGACAGCCACGTGCACCTCATCTGCCCCCAGTTGATGCAGGAAGCCATCGGCGCCGGCATCACCACGATGGTCGGCGGCGGCACCGGTCCGGCCGAGGGCAGCAAGGCCACCACCGTCACGCCCGGCGCCTGGCATCTGGCCCGAATGCTGGAATCCATGGACACCTGGCCCATGAACATCGCGCTGCTGGGCAAGGGCAACACCATCAGCGCCGAGGCGTTGTGGGAGCAATTGCGCGGTGGCGCATCGGGTTTCAAGCTTCACGAGGACTGGGGTTCCACCCCGGCAGCCATAGACGCGTGCCTGACGGTGGCCGACGCAGCCGGAGTGCAGGTGGCGCTGCACACCGACACCCTCAACGAGGCGGGCTTCGTCGAGGACACCCTTGGCGCGATCGCGGGCCGGGCAATCCACACCTACCACACCGAGGGTGCCGGCGGTGGCCACGCGCCCGACATCATCCGCGTTGCCGCGGAATCCAACGTGTTGCCCAGTTCGACCAATCCGACCCGCCCGCACACCGTCAACACCCTTGACGAGCATCTGGACATGCTGATGGTCTGCCACCATCTCAATCCCAGCGTGCCCGAGGACTTGGCGTTCGCCGAGAGCCGGATCCGGCCGTCGACGATGGCCGCCGAAGACCTGCTCCACGATATGGGCGCCATCTCGATGATCGGCAGCGACTCGCAGGCCATGGGCCGCATCGGGGAGGTGGTGATGCGGACCTGGCAGACCGCCCACGTGATGAAGCGCCGCTGCGGGGCCTTGGCGGGCGACGGCGCTGCCGACAACAACCGCGTGCGCCGCTACGTCGCGAAGTACACCATCTGCCCGGCCGTCGCTCACGGCCTCGACCACGAGATCGGTTCGGTGGAGGTGGGCAAACTGGCCGACCTGGTGATGTGGCATCCCGCGTTCTTCGGGGTGCGCCCGCACGCGGTGCTCAAGGGCGGCATGATCGCCTGGGCCGCGATGGGTGACGCCAACGCCTCGATTCCCACTCCACAACCGGTGCTTCCCCGTCCCATGTTCGGGGCCGCACCCGCTGCGGCCGCGGCCACCTCGGTGCATTTCGTCGCGCCGCAGGCCATCGAGGACGGGCTGGCCGAGAAGATCGCGGTCAGTCGGCGCCTGGTCCCCGTCGGCAACGTCCGCTCGGTGGGCAAGGCGCAGATGCCGCTCAACGAGGCCCAGCCATCAATCGAAGTGGACCCCGACACCTTCACGGTGCGCATCGACGGCGAAGTGTGGCAGGAGCAACCGGCCGCCGAACTGCCCATGGCGCAGCGTTATTTCCTGTTCTGATGGCGTCGTTGACCACATTGCTCGCCCTCACGGATTCGCGGTTGCCTACCGGTGGGCATGTGCATTCCGGTGGCGTGGAGGAGGCGGTGACACGTCGGCTGGTCGTCGACCTCACCACCCTGGAGGCCTACCTGCGTCGCCGGATTCGCACCAGCGGCATGGTGGCTGCGTCGATCGCGGCGGCCGTACATCGCGGTGAGCTGACCCTGGCGGCCGCCAACGCCGAAACCGATGCCCGCACACCGGCACCGGCAGCGCGGCAGGCCTCCCGCGCCCAGGGGCGCGGGCTGCTGCGGCTGGCTCGCCGGGTGTGGCCGGCCGCCGAGTGGGACGCCCTCGGCCCCCGTCCACACCTGCCTGTTGTCGCCGGCCGGGTCGGAGCCACCGGAGGCCTGACTCCCGGGCAGACTGCGCTGTCGGTCGTCTACACCACGATGACCGGCACGGCGACGGCCGCCCAGCGGCTTCTCGCGCTCGACCCCGCCGACGTTGCGGCGATGACTTTCGACTTGGCCGAGTTGTGCGAGCAGACCGCCGAAATCGCCACCGCCGGCCTCGCCGACCTCTCTGATCCGCTGCTCGACGAACTGGCCCAACGCCACGCCGAGCGCGACCGTCCACTGTTTGTCTCCTGAAAGACCCTTCATGCCACCACATTTCATCGACGGCGAGCCTCATACGCACACCGACCGGCCCAAGCGGGTACGCCAGGCCGGTGAGCCGCTGCGCATCGGGATCGGGGGGCCGGTCGGCTCCGGAAAGACCGCGCTGGCGGCCGCGCTGTGCCGGCAGCTGCGCGACGAGTTGTCCCTGGCAGTGCTGACCAACGACATCTACACCACCGAGGACGCGGACTTCCTGCGCCGGCACGCCGTGCTGCCCGACGACCGCATCGCCGCCGTGCAGACTGGCGGCTGCCCGCACACCGCGATCCGCGACGACATCACCGCCAACCTCGACGCCATCGACGACCTGATCGAGGCGCATTGCGGTTCGGCAGGCCGTCTGGACCTGATCCTGGTGGAGTCCGGCGGCGATAATCTGACCGCGACGTTCTCCTCTGGGCTGGTCGACGTACAGATCTTCGTCGTCGACGTCGCCGGCGGCGACAAGGTGCCGCGCAAGGGCGGTCCGGGGGTGACGTACTCCGACCTGCTGGTGGTCAACAAGACCGACCTCGCCCCGATGGTCGGGGCCGACCTCGACGTGATGCGCCGCGATGCCGCGACGGTCCGTGAGGGCCGGCCGACCGTTCTGATCTCGCTGACCGAGGATCCGGCGGCCACCGCCGTCCTGAGATGGGTGCGCGACCAGCTGCGCGTGCACCAACCCGCCTGAGGCCAACCGATGCGTTCCGACATCGTGGTCGTGGCCCAGCCCGGACAGTTGCCCCGGATCGAATGCCGCGGGGGACTTGCGGCCCGTTGCACCGAACCCGACACCGTGCACCTGGTGTCGGCCGCAGCGACCCCACTGGGCGGCGACACGATCGTGATCCGGGTGATCGTGCAGCGCGGCGCCCGCCTGCGACTGCGAAGCGCCGCGGCCACGGTGGTGCTTCCGGGCGCGAGCTGCCGCGAGTCGCGTGCCTGCTGGGACATCGAGGTGGGCGGCGAACTCGACGTCGACCCGCAGCCCACCGTCGTTGCCGCAGATTCCCGGCACCTGAGCCAGGTGCAGATCGGTTTGACCGACGACGCGAGGCTGCGGATTCGCGAGCGGGTGCAGATCGGAAGAACCAATGAGCGACAGGGCTTTTGGAGTGGCGGCATGCGAGCCGACCTGCCCGGCGGGCCGCTGCTTCGGCATCGCGTCGAACTCGGCTCGGACTCGGTAACGCACGACGCCCTGGCCACGGCTCTGGCCTGCGTCAGCGAGCTGCGCTACCCCGACGCGGCAACCGATGCCGCGGGCACGACATTGGCATTGGCCGGCGGCGGTAGCCTGTCGACCTGGCAGGGCGATCGCCTCTAGGGCCGGATGACCCGCGGGCGGATTGCTCAGCCGCCACATCCGTCACCGACCTCCGGGCACCAATCGTTGTGCCCACCTAGCAGCGACACCATGGGGTCCGAATGCCCCGCGAGGGATGTTGTCGCTCTGAGGTGGGCACACATCATGGCGTGACCTCCGGGAAGCCAAGGTGGCCGGTGATGCAGACGGCTCGCCGGGCCGCCGTCGCCCCGACTACTCGTGACCGCCGGACAGCCGCAGCACCAGCCGGGCGCCACCGAGGGGACTGGTACTCAATTCGGCAGTACCGCCATGCAATTCGGCCTGCTGGGCCACGAGCGCCAACCCGAGGCCCGAGCCCGACCGTGATGCCGTCGAACCGCGGGAGAACCGTTCGAAAACGGTGGCACGTTCGTGTTCGGGCACACCGGTACCGTTGTCGTCGACGATGATCTCCACGCCGTCGGCCGAGCTCGCGACCGAAAGACGTACCTCGGTGGCTCCGCCGTGCTTGACGGCGTTGGCGATGGCGTTGTCGATCACCAGCCGCAACCCGACAGGCAATCCGAGCATCAGCACCGCGGGCGAGGGCACCAGTGCCACGCGCAGGTCAGGGTAGATGCGTTCGGCGTCGTGGGCGGCTCGGTCGAGCAGTTCGGTGATGTCGAAGGGGACGAAGTCGCCGGCGGTGGTCAGCTCACCCTGGGCCAGCCGTTCCAGCGCAGTCAGGGTGGCCTCGATCCGGCTCTGGGTGCGCATGACGTCGTTGATCACCTCCTTGCGCTGTTCGGCCGGCATTTCCAGCGTCGAGAGCACCTCGAGATTGGTGCGCATCGCCGTCATGGGGGTACGCAGCTCGTGCGAGGCCACCGCGGCGAAGTCCCGGGCGGACTCCAGGGCAGCCTTGGTGCGATCCTGTTCGTCGCCGATGCGAGCCAGCATGCCCTCGACGGCTTCGGCGATCTCCACCGCCTCCCGCACGCCGCGTACCTGGACCTCGTCGGGGTTGGACTGTGCATTGATGGCGCGGGCCTGCTGGGCCAACAGCCGGAACGGATTGATCATGATCAGCGAGATCAGCCACCCGACCACGACGGTGCCAACGCTCACCCCGGCACAGATCACCAGCACCCGCCGGTGCAATTCGGCGATCCGGCGCTGGGTGTCGGCCAGCGGCTGTCCCAGTGCGATCGAGGCGCCACCGACCGAGAAGGTGCGCACTCGATACTCGACGCCGTCGATGGTCGTGTTGGCATAGCCGTCACCCAAGGCCGGAAGCACCACGTTGGCGGGCACCGACATCGCCACGCTGCCGATGCGCACGGTGCGCACCAGATCACCGTTCGGGGTGGCTCCGGTGGCCGGGCGCGCGGTGGACAGCAGCGTACTGAAGTCACCCAGGCTGCTCACGGAGTCCAACCGGCGGTCGAGCTGGCTGTACTGGTCGTTGGTGACGCCGACCCATACCCAGGTGCCCAGCGTCAGTACCAGAACGACCACCGACAGTGCGGCGACGATGACGATCGTGCGCAGCGACAGCATCCGGGTGGGCAGCCGCTGCAGCACCCGGTAGACGAGTTCGTCGGGCTTGACTACCACAGCGGCGAGTCCGTGGTGCCGACCCGCGGCATACTGCGAATGATCACGTCGACCACTCTAGGGTGCTCATACGCCCGGCGAACTCACCGCACCCGGGGGATCAGCTGCCGGGCCGGGCCGAAGGCTACAGCCTACGTGGACCTGGGTGGACCTAGGTGACGCCGAAGGCCAGGGCGCGCTGGGGGAGGCCACAGCGGTTGCGGAAATCGGTCGACGGCTGGCGGATGCCGTCCAGCTCGGCACGGATCTGCGGATTGGCGTCCAGGTAGGCCTGCACCTTCTGGCCCATCTCTTCCTTGGACTTGGACTGGACCCGCACGTCGGTGAAGAACGCGTTGACGTCGGGGTGGGCGAACAAGTACGCCGACATCGACGCCGACACCCCGGACATGATGCCGGTCATGTCGGCGGTCGTGCAGTTCGGGGGCGGATCGGCGGCCGCGGGTCCGGCAACGCTGAGAAGCACCGAACCGGCACCCAGCACCGCCGCAGCCGCGCGACGCACAGATCGTCTTTCGAATGTCATGAGGCCCCCTTGGACTATTGCTGTCTTCGTTGAACTTCGTGGGACATGTTAGTGCAGCTCACTGCTACGCAGGCCGGTTTGGTACGCGCGCGCTGCGGCACCGAGGCAAGGTGGGGTTCGGCACCGGCATCGGTGTGTCGCAACGCCGACGTCCGCGAACTCCGGAAAACGCATTCACTCAACAACTCTCGACCCATGCACAGCTCAGGAGGCCGCCATCTCGGTGTCTTCGACCGCCGACGCGATCTCTTCGAGTTGCTCGATCCTGGTTCGGGCATAGGCCTGCTGCTCGGTGATCGTGAGCTGGCCGCGGTGACTGCCGATGAACGTGCTGATCCACGACAGCGCGGTGGTCAGCCTGGCCTTGAAGCCGACCATGTAGATCAGGTGCAGGAAAAGCCAGGCCAGCCAGGCGAGATAACCGCTGAACTCGATCTTGCCGATCTTGGCGACCGCCGAGTACCGCGACACCGTGGCCATCGAGCCCTTGTCGAAATACTTGAACGGCTCACGCGTCGCCGGATCGGCACCCTTGAGTTCGGCCTTGATCACCTTGGCTGCGTAGCGAGCGCCCTGGATCGCGCCCTGAGCCATGCCCGGTACCCCGTCGACGAGGGCCATGTCCCCGACGACGAACACATTCCGATGACCCGGGACGGTCAAGTCGGGCAATACCTTCACCCGGCCGGCGCGGTCGATCTCGGCGCCGGATTGCGCGGCGATGATCTTGCCCAGCGGGCTGGCCGACACACCGGCCGACCACACCTTGGTCGCGGCGTCGATGCGGTTGATCGTGCCGTCGCTGTGCTTGACGGTGATTCCGTTGCGGTCGACGTCGGTCACCATTGCGCCCAGCTGGATCTCCACGCCCAGCTTCTCCAGCCGGGTCGCCGCCTTCTTGCCGAGCTTCTCACCCATGGGGGGCAGCACCGCCGGTGCGGCGTCGAGCAGAATCACCCGAGCCTTGGTGGAATCGATATGACGGAAGGCGCCCTTGAGCGTGTGATCGGCGAGTTCGGCGATCTGCCCAGCCATTTCGACCCCGGTGGGGCCCGCGCCGACGACGACGAACGTCAGCAACTTCTCCCGCCGCACCGGATCGCTGGAGCGCTCGGCCTGTTCGAAGGCACCCAGAATTCGGCCGCGCAGCTCCAGTGCATCGTCGATGGTCTTCATGCCCGGAGCCCACTCGGCGAACTGGTCGTTGCCGAAGTACGACTGCCCGGCTCCGGCCGCCACGATCAGCGTGTCGTACGGCGTGCGGTAGGTATGGCCCAGCAGCACCGAATCGACGGTCCGGTTGTCCAGGTCGACGCTGGTGACCTCACCGAGCAGGACCTGGCAGTTCTTCTGGTCACGCAGAACCACGCGGGTGGGCGGGGCGATCTCGCCCTCGGAGATGATTCCCGTCGCCACCTGGTACAGCAGCGGCTGGAACAGATGGTGGGTGGTCTTGGCGATCATTTTGATGTCGACGTCGGCTCGCTGGAGCTTCTTGGCGGCGGTGAGCCCGCCGAAGCCCGATCCGATGATGACGACCTTGTGCTTATCCGATGGAGTTGCACCGGGATGGGTCATGATTACTCCTCAACGACACGCACAGGACACTCTCTACGGTAGTCGCCCGGTCCTCAGACTTCGCGTCGGTCCGGGGCGCAGGCAGGTGATGTGGACCACGGGGCAGGTTAGCGGCCCACCACCGGGCGCAGCGCCTCACCCAGCTTCGCCAGGACACCCGGGGTGTAGAACGGCACGTTGATGATCACGCCGTCGATGCCGGCCTCGATGACGTTGGTCTTGATCTGCTCGGCGACGCTCTCGGGGCTGCCGACGGCCATGCGGCCGGCCATCTCCGGGGGCAGCTGGTCTTCGGTCACGTTCTCGTCCGGTATCGCCGTCACCAACACGCTGGTCTCCAGCGTGGACGGGTCGCGACCGACCTCCTCGCAGCGCCTGGCCAGTGCGTCGACCTTGCGGGAGAGGTCGGGGAAGGCAGCGATCACGTTGAGGTGGTCGAAATAGCGCGCGGCCAAGGCGAACGTCTTCTTCTCGCCGCTGCCGCCGATCATCAGCGGGATGTGGTCGGAGAACCTCGGTTCGGCCATCGCGTTCTCGACCGTGTAGTACTTGCCGGAGAACGTCGGGCGTTCGCCCTTGATCATCGGAAGGATGATCTGCAGCGCCTCTTCGAGCTTGTTGAATCGTTCGGTGAACGTCCCGAACTCGAAACCGAGCTGGTCGTGCTCGAGTTCGAACCAGCCCGTGCCGATGCCCAGGATCGCCCGCCCCTGGCTGACCACGTCCAAGGTGGTGATGGCCTTGGCCAGCAACGCCGGGTTGCGGTATGTGTTCCCGGTGACCAACGTGCCTAGCTGCACATTCTCGGTAGCGGTGGCCAGCGCACCCAGGGCGGTATAGGCCTCCAGCATCGGCTGGTCGGGCTCGCCCAGCATCGGCAGCTGATAGAAGTGGTCCATCACGAAGACGGAGTCGAAACCGCTTGCCTGCGCCTCGCGTGCCTGGGCGATGACCGTCGGGAAAAGCTCGCTGACGCCGGTGCCGTAGGAGAAGTTCGGGATCTGGTAGCCGAGTCGGATCGTCACCCGACCGACACTAGTGGCCGTCTACGAACGGAAGGTGAAACCCGCTCGCCAACTCAGCCGAAGTTGGCCAGTGCGCCGCGCCCGACGTGCAGGGTCTGGCCGGTGATGTGACGCGCAGCGGGGGTGGTCAGGAACAGAGCCAGCTTGGCGATCTCGGTGGCCACCGACGGCGGCGTGCTGGTCAGCCCGTCATAGGAAGGCTGGGCGCTGCGCCCGCACGCGACGGTGTTGATCGTGATGCCGCGGGTGCCGAAGTAGTCGGCCTGACCGGCCGTCCAGTTCGACAGCGCCGCCTTGATGGCGGCATCGGCGCTGCCCTCCCGGGGGTTCTCTGCCACCACCGAGACGACGGATCCGCCGGAGCGCAGATGATCACCGATGTTCTGCACGGTCAGGGCGGCGGACACGACGGTGGCATCCAGCGTTGCGCGCCAAGCGGCCGCGGTGTCGGACAGGGTGAATGTCCGCGGATCGCCGCCGGCCCAGGTGGGAGCGGGGACATGGACGATGGTGTCCAGATGGTGCGGGAACTGGCTACGGGCCTCGGCGAGGCTGATCGGGTCGGTCGTGTCACACACGACGGCATCGACGTCGAGTTCCTTGGCCGCCACTTCCAGTTCGTCGCGGTGTGCACCGCTGATGACCACGGTGTGGCCGGCGTCGCGGAAGTCTTCTGCAATGGTGCGACCCAGCTCGGTGTCGCCACCGGTGACCAACACGTCCATCGCCAATGACCTCCTCGTGTCCTACGCCGAAACCCCAGCGAGTGCCACGTGCCCGATCGTGACACACCGGTCGGGCGTGGCTGGGACCCCGCGCGTGATAACGCCAATCGGAAGGCAATGTTACTGGACAGTAGCTAAAGGTCCTAATGCAGGAGCAATACGATCCGGACACGATCGGGGCTTTCCCCTAGGGTGTGACGCATGAGGCGGATCGGGGCGCTCTGCGCCATTTCCACGGCGCCCTGAGTCGTGGCCCTCAAGACACCCGCTGCCTTGCCACGCTGGGTCTTCGTCCCGGCCGCCGTCGGAGTCGTCTTCGTCGTCCTGCCGCTGGCCGCGATGGCCGTCAAAGTGGACTGGTCGCAGTTCTTGTCGTTGGTCACCAGCACGCCGTCGCGAACTGCGCTGCTGCTCAGCCTGCGCACCGCGGCCGCAAGCACCGCATTGTGTCTGCTGCTGGGCGTTCCGATGGCGATGGTCCTCGCTCGCAGCAACGGGCGGCTGACGCGGGCACTTCGGCCACTGATCCTGCTGCCGCTGGTGCTGCCGCCGGTCGTCGGCGGCATCGCGCTGCTGTACGCCTTCGGCCGGCTGGGCCTGCTCGGTCACTACCTCGAGGCGGCCGGGATCCGGATCGCCTTCACCACGACCGCGGTGGTGCTGGCGCAGACGTTCGTGTCGCTGCCGTTCCTGGTGATCGCGCTCGAGGGCGCGGCGCGTACGGCAGGCGCCGACTACGACATGGTCGCTGCGACGCTGGGAGCCCGCCCCGCCACAGTGTGGTGGCGGGTGACCCTTCCGCTGCTGGCGCCGGGGCTGGTGTCGGGTGCGGTACTCGCGTTCGCCCGATCGCTGGGGGAGTTCGGTGCGACCCTCACCTTCGCCGGATCCCGGCAAGGGGTCACGCGGACACTCCCGCTGGAGATCTATCTCCAGCGGGAAACCGATCCGGACGCCGCGGTCGCGCTGTCGATTCTGCTGGTGCTGGTGGCGGCGGTCGTGGTCCTCGGTCTGGGGGCAAGGCGGATGGTCGGCTGGAGCGGTGGGCGAGCCGGCGATGGCTGAGCTGCGGGTTTCGGCGGTCGTTGCCGAGCGCGGACTCGACGTGGCGTTCGGCGTCGGCGCCGGGGAGGTGCTGGCGGTGCTGGGACCCAACGGCGCGGGAAAGTCCACCACCATGCATGTCATCGCCGGGCTGGTGTGTCCCGACAGCGGGACGGTACGCGTCGGTGAACGGATGCTGACCGACACCACGGCGGGGACCCAGGTGGCCACCCACGACCGGCGGGTCGGCCTGCTGTTGCAGGCCCCCCTGTTGTTTCCGCACTTGAGCGTGATGGGCAATGTGTCGTTCGCGCCACGCAGCCGGCGGGTCGGCCGCCGTCAGGCCCGCCGCGACGCGCTGCGGTGGCTGGAAGAGGTCGGCCTGGCCGAGATGGCCCACCGCAAGCCGTCGGAGCTGTCGGGCGGGCAGGCTCAGCGTGTCGCGATAGCGCGGGCGCTGGCCGCCGAGCCCGATGTCCTGCTGCTCGACGAGCCGCTGGCCGGGCTCGACGTGGCGGTGGCCGCCGCCGTTCGCACTTTGCTTCGGCGGGTGATCACCGCCGACGGTCGAGCGACCGTACTGATTACCCACGACCTGCTCGACGTCCTCGCTCTCGCCGACCGGGTGCTCGTGCTCGAGGGGGGTAAGCTCGCCGAGATCGGCCCGGTCGGCGACGTGCTCGCGGCACCGCGTAGCCGATTCGGGGCTCGTATCGCGGGGGTCAATCTGGTCATCGGGATCCTTCTGGAGCCGAGCGCCCTGCGGACCGACAGCGGGGCGATCTGGCACGGCATGTGCGCCGAGGAACTGGCGGCGGGGCAGGCTGCGGTCGCGGTGTTCACGCCCGCCGCGGTCGCGGTCTATCGCGAGCTGCCGCACGGCAGTCCCCGCAACAGTGTCCAGGTGACGGTGGCCGAACTGACCACCGTCGGTGCCACCGTCCGGGTGCGCGCTGCCGAACAGGACGAGGGTGGGCCTGGGTTGGCCGCCGATATCACCGCCGAGGCGGCCGCTGAGATGCGCCTTGCCGCCGGCGAGCGCGTGTGGTTCACGGTGAAGGCGCAGGAGGTCGTGCTCCATGCCGCCTCCCGCCGCCCTGTGCATTCCCTGTGAAGCCGGGTCCCGGGCCCTCGCCGGCCGACCGCGGACACATCCGCCGGGTACCGCCGGTACCGGTAAATGACCTGCGGTGATGCGAAGAATTGTGAGTTCGCGACAGTGCCGCGGCGCTTCACATAGTGAGCAGGCCACACTTGCGTCACGGCCGTAACACGGTAGGTTCATCGCCATGACGCAGCAGGACCCGACTCCACGACGCACCGGCCTGTGGATGGCGCTGGCCGTCGCCGCAGTGACCGGGGTCAGTGCCGTCACGATCGTCCTGCCGTCGACCTCGGCGACCGCCGATCCGACGCCCCCGGACACGACGACCGCGGCTCCGCCTCCTGCACCGGCCCCGGTCGATCCGAACGCCCCGCTGCCCCCGCCCGCGGATCCCAACGCCCCGGTACCCCCGCCCGCGGATCCCAACGCCCCGGTACCCCCGCCACCCCCGCCCGCGGATCCCAACGCGCCTCCTGCCGACCCGAACGCCCCGCCACCGGAGCCCGGTCGTGTCGACAACGAAACCGGCGGCTTCAGCTATGTCGTGCCGGCGGGCTGGGTCGTGTCCGACGCTTCGCGGCTCAACTACGGTCAGGCGCTGCTGAGCAAAGAAATCGGTCCGGCGCAGAACGGTCAGCCGGCCCCGACGGCCAACGACACCAGCATTCTGCTCGGTCGTCTGGATCTGAAGTTGTTCGCCGGGGCCGAACCGGACAACACCAAGGCTGCGATCCGGCTCGCATCCGACATGGGTGAGTTCTTCATGCCCTTCGCCGGCACTCGCATCAACCAGCACACCGAACCGCTGCAGGCCGGCGACATGCCCGGGTACGCGTCCTACTACGAGGTGAAGTTCACCGACAGCAGCAAGCCCGACGGTCAGATCTGGGCCGGCGTGGTCGGCAGCGTGGCGCCGGGTGCGCCCCGCGATCAGCGCAATCAGCGGTGGTTTGTGGTGTGGCTCGGGACCTCGAAGGACCCGATCGATGTCGACGCGGCCAAGGCGCTGGCCGAGTCGATCCGGCCATGGTCGCCACCGCCACCACCGCCGCCCGACCCCAACGCTCCGCCACCGCCGCAGGCTCCGCCGCCCACCGCAGGCGGACAGATACCGGTGGGCGTCCCGGTCCCGGTCGAGACTCCTGTTCCGGAGATGCAGCCCCCCGGCTGACCCGGCGCGTCGACCGGCTCCGAGGCACTGGAGTCAGGTGTCACCGGGCCGGCCGGTAGCGGCCCTTTGGTGGCCGGGAGGATAATGACGGCATCCCAAGGAGGGTGACCATGCCGCAGTGGCGTGATTTCCTGGAACGCTTCCGCCCCACGGGCGCGCCGGGCGCTGCCGGGCGTCCTGGCGTACCGGCTGATCGGGTCAGCGACGCAGCGGCTGAGCTGGTTCCGCTGCTGACATTGCTCGATGACGCTCAAGACGAGGCGGCCGAGATTCGCCGTCAAGCCGCCGAGCGCGCCGACGAAGTCCGCAGGACCGCGCGGCGGCAAGCCGACGCGATCGTCGCCCATGCACGCGCGGAAACCGAACGGGTCCGGGCCCAGGCCGAACACCGGACCCGCAGCCAGGCCGCGGCCGCCCGAAGTGACGTGCGCGCGCAAACCGCAACCGAGATCGAGCAGCTGCAGGCGCGCGTTGCCGAACGCATGCCCGGCTATGTCGACAAGGTCGGCACCGCGGCGCGTGGGTTACTCGACCGGTCGGCGGAACATCCCGTCGAGGTCGCCAAAGGGTGAGTGCGGGTTGGGTCGCAGGCAGCGTCCGGGCCAAGGGGCTGCTGAGCCGACGGCTGGGTGCCGGTCGCACGCGCGCGGTCGCAGCGCTGGGCTCACTGGCCGAGGCTCAGCACGTTCTTGCTGACAGCCCGTACGGTCGCGGCGTCGTCGTGGGCCAGCCCGCCGCCGAGACCGAACACGCGGTGACCGCGACGCCGCTGTGGCACCTTCGGGTGTTGGCAGGCTGGCTGCCACGGGAGGGTGCCCGGACGATCCGGTCGCTGGCCGCCGGCTTCGAGGTCGCCAACATCATCTCGCATGCGCGCTCGCTGGCAGGTGCGGCACCGGGCCCGTTGTTCGACCTCGGCGCGTTGGCGACGGCGTGGCCTCGTCTGCGTGAGAGCACCTCGCTGCCCGAGCTGCGACGCGCGCTGTCCCAATCGCTGTGGGGCGATCCCGGCGGTGAGGCTCCCTCCGACGTCGCGGCCGGGCTCCAGGTCGCCTGGGCCGTGCGGGTCGCGACCACGGTGCCGGAGGCGGGCAGCTGGGCGGCCGGCGGGTTGGCCCTGCTGGTCGCGCGCCGCAACCTCGTGCAGCGCCGCCGGCTGCCCGAGCAGGCATCGGCCCATGCTGCACGGGTCCTCGGAACGACCGCCCTGGCCGCGGGCGATGTGACGTCGTTGGCCGCGGCGGTCCCGGCTCGCGCCCGCTGGTCGGTCGCCGATATCGGCGATGTCGATGAGCTGTGGCGCGGCGAGGCCCGGTGGTGGGCTCGGGTGAACCGAGACGGATTTCAGCTGGTCGGGGGCACCGGATTCGCCCGAGCGCGACCGGTCGGGGCGGCGGCGGTGCTGGCGGCCGACGCCTGGCGGTGCCGGGCGGCTCTGCGCCTGGCCGCACACGGAGGCGGCCCGATGGAGATCTACGATGGCCTCGCCTGAGCCGCCGGTGAGCCCGGTGCGGCGGCGGTGGACGCCGGCGACCATGCAGCGGGTTGCCCTGGTCACCGTCGAGGACAGGATGCGCGACGCCCTGGTCCAGGCGGCCGACGCGGGAACACTTCAGCTCGACGAGCCGGCCCTGGACGAGGGCGCCGAATCCGGCGAGGCGGCACAAGCCCTGCAGCGGCTGGGCGGTCACAGCGCATCGACCGACGCCACCTCCACGGCAAGGCTGTCGGCGGCATCACCCGATCTGCAGGGGTGGGAACGGGACGGCCGCACGGACCTGCTGGCCGGCGAGGCGCAGTTGCAGCGTTACGCCTCCGGTGCGGTGCACCGCCGCGAGGTGGCTGCGGTGGCCGGCTGGTGCACGGCAGACGAGCAACCCGGGCTCACCACACGGCTGGGCGAGGTCGGCGCCTCGCTAGTGCCCATGCCGATGCCGCGATCCGTGGATCCGCCCACCCTGTTGGGCGGATCCAGCGGTCTGCGCCGCGGCTTCGCCAAGCTGGTGCAGACCTACGGGACGGTGCCCTACCACGACATCGACCCATCGGTATGGGCGGGCGTGGTGTACGTGGTCATGTTCGGAATGATGTTCGGCGACGTCGGCCACGGTCTGCTGCTGGTCGGCGGGGCCGCTGTGATCCGGCTCGGTTGGATACGGCGGTTGACGTCGCTGAAGCCGATGTGGACCTTCGTGGCCGCGGCGGGTCTGGCCGCGGCAGCCTTCGGTGCGCTCTACGGGGAGTTCTTCGGACCGACCGGAGTGGTGCCCGTGCTGTGGCTGGCCCCCCTGGACGAACCACTGCGTCTGTTGCTGGTCGCGTTGGCGGTGGGGGCGGTCCTGCTGGGGCTGGCCTACACCGTGGGCGCGGTCAACCGCTGGCGCGAGGGTGGCGTCAAAGTCGCGCTCTATGCCCCGTCCGGGATCGCCGGCGCGATCGTATTCGTCGGTGTGGGGATCATCGTGGCCGGTTTCGGGTTGGGGCCGACTGCGTTGGTCACCGCCGGCGGGGTCGTCGCGGCGATCGGCGTTGCGCTGGCCGTTGTCGGGCTCTACGCCGAGGCCGGCGGTGGTGCGCAGGCGGTGTTGCAGGCCGCGATCGGTGGATTCGACCTCGTGGTGCGCCTGGGCTCCAATGTCGTGTCGTTCGCCCGATTGGCCGCGTTCGGGATGACCCACGCCGCGCTGGGGTGGGTGGTGTGGCGTGGGGTGCAGGCCTTGTGGCACAACGGTTGGGCAGGCATGGTGGCAGCGGTGCTGCTGTTCGTGGTGGGCAACGTCATCGCCTTCGCGCTGGAGGCGTTGGTCGCCGCTGTGCAGGCGCTGCGGCTGGAGTTCTACGAATTGTTTTCCCGGGTCTTCGTCGGCGAGGGCAGTGCCTTTCAGCCGTGGCGGATTCCCGTCGACCGATCGGAGAAGTCGGCATGCTGATGTGGATCGCTGCTCTACCCGCGTTGATCGGTGGCTTCGCGGTCAGCCTGACGCTGCTGCGCCGCCGGGGCCGGCTGGCGGTGCGGTTGTTCTGGACCGTCAACGCGGTGGTTGTGCTGGGCGGGATGGTGGTGCTGGCCGCTGCACTGAGCGCCGGTCCCGCCACCGCCGACGCCGTCGAGGCCGCCGGCTCGAATCCACCCGGCAGCAACTGGGCCGCGCTGTTGGGCGCGGCCATCTCGGTGGCGGGCTCCTCGATCGGAGCGGCGATCGCGGTTGCCTATACCGGCGCCGCGGCGCTTGCAGCGCTCAGCGAGCGGCCCGAGCTGTTCGGGCGGGCGATGGTCATCGTCGGTCTGGCCGAGGGGATAGCCATCTACGGCCTGGTTGTCGCGATCATCCTGATCCAGCGGGCCTGAGGTGGGGACGGTCGTCGTGATCGGTGAACCCGGGCTGGTGGCCGGATACGCGCTGGCCGGCGCTGTCGTGCTGGCGGCCGAGGGCCCGGCGCAGGCTCGCAAGGCATGGCGGGACTTGCCGGCCTCGGTGTCGTTGGTGATCCTGACGGAGTCGGCGGCCCAGGCCCTCACCGACGACCTGCGCGACAGTCCACAGTTGACCGTGGTGATGCCCATATGAGCGGTCTTGACCCCAACCGGATCTCGCCCGCGCTCGAGCCGGTGCGGGCCGAACTGCTGCGCCGCGCGAACGCCGAGGCGCAGCAGGTGATCGCCGACGCTGAGGGCGAGGCGCAGCGCATCGTCGAGAACGCCAGCCACACCGCACGGCAGCTGGTCGATCAGGCCCGCGCCGCCGGCGAAGCCGCCGGGGCCAGGGTCGCAGCCATCGAAGAGGCATCCCTGCGCCGTGGTCTGCGGCGCGAGGTGCTTGCCGCCCAGGAGGAGGCCTACCGGGTGTGGCGCCGGCGCGCCCGCGAAGCGGTGCTCGGGCTCCGCGACGACCCCGACTATCCGCGCTGGAAGGAGGCCTTGTCCCGCTCCGCGCGTGCGACATTGGGTGATGACGCGCGCGTGGTCGAGGACAGCGCAGGAGGGGTGCTGGCACAACTGGGCCGGCGTGGACTCGATCTGAGCCTGTCGGCAATCGCCGACCACGCCATCGACGAGATCGCCCCGGAAGCAGACGGTTTGTGGTTGTGACCGATTCGCCGCGCGTCGTTCGTGTCTCGGGTCCGTTGGTGGAGGTGCGCTGCGACGTCGCCGTCGCCGTCGGAGATCTGCTGGGGCTGGGGCCGCAGCGCATTCCCGGTGAAGTGGTGGCCATCTCCGATGGACGCTTGACCGTGCAGGCCTACGAGTACACCGGGGGACTCAAACCCGGCGACAGTGCCCGGCCGCAGGGGTTCCCGTTGTCGGCGTCGCTGGGGCCCGGTCTGCTCGGTGGGGTGTTCGACGGGCTGCTCAGGCCGCTGACCGAGGCCGGTACCTGGCTGCGCGCGGGTGGCTACGCCCAGCGCGCAATGGGCAGTTGGCAATTCAAGCCGACCACCAAAGCCGGTGACACCGTGACGGCCGGCGCGGTGTTGGGTGTGGTGATCGGCACCGGATCTGTCGAACACCGGGTGCTGGTCCCCCCGGGGGCGGGGGGAGCCGTGGAGTCTGTCGCCGCGGCGGGTAGCTATCCGGCCGATGCCGACATTGCCACCGTCGGCGGAGTCCCGGTGTCGTTGACGACCAGCTGGCCGGTACGTAAAGCACGGCCCTACCGGAATCGGTGTGACGACACCGCACCGCTCAACACCGGTCAGCGCGTGGTGGATCTGCTGTTTCCCGTCGCGCTCGGCAGCACCGCCGGTGTGCCGGGCGGGTTCGGCACCGGCAAAACCGTTCTGCTGCAACAGTTGGCGAAGTGGTGTGATGCCGACGTCATCGTCTATGTGGGGTGCGGTGAACGTGGCAACGAGATGGCCGAGATCGTCGCCGACATGCTCGAGCTGGTCGATCCCCGCACCGGCGGGCGGCTGGCCGACCGCAGTGTGATCATCGCCAACACCTCCAACATGCCGATGATGGCCCGGGAGGCCAGCATCTATACCGGGGTGACGGTTGCCGAGTACTACCGCGATATGGGGTATGACGTGGTGGTGATCGCCGACTCGACATCGCGATGGGCCGAAGCGCTGCGGGAGTTCGCCTCCCGGATGGGGGAGCTGCCCGCGGAGGAGGGCTACCCGGCGACGCTGGCCACCGAGCTGGCGGCGTTCTACGAACGTGCCGGGTTCGTCGACACTCTGGGTGGCCGGCCGGGTTCGGTCACCGTGGTCGGGGCGGTGTCGCCGTCGGGCGGTGACATGTCCGAACCGGTCACCGTGCACACCGAACGGTTCGTGCGGTGCCGCTGGACGCTCGACCGCGACCTGGCCTATTCGCGGCACTATCCGGCGGTGTCGTGGTCGGCGTCGTTTTCTCGAGACGCCGACACACTGGGCGCCGCGCACGCGGTGGCCGGCGACGTCGACTGGGCGGCCCGTCGCGGCCGGGTGCTGGCGCTGCTCAACGAATCGGACCGGCTGGCCGCGCTGACCGAGCTCGTCGGCGTGACGGCACTGGCCGACAGCGAGCGCATCGAGCTGCTCGGCGGGCGCCTGCTACGAGAGGCGGTGCTGCAGCAGAACGCCCTGGTTGCCAACGATGCACACTGCTCGCCGGAGAAGACGGCCGCCCTCGTCGACGCCGCGCTGGCCGTGATCGACGCCTGCCACAACGTGGTGGCCGCGGGGGTGCCGGCCGAACTCGTCGAGGAGACCGATTTCGGCCCGTTGATCCGCGCCCGCGACGATGCCGGCCCGTCGGACACCGCGCTGGCCGCCGAACGCCGAGACGAGATGGTGACCAGATTGCAGCAGCTGCGATGACCGGAGCCGCGCGCTGGATCGACTACACAGGGGTCAGGGAGCTGCGTGGCCCCCTGGCGGTGGTGGCCGGGGTCGCCGGCGTCGGCTGGGACGAGTATGTGTCGATCTCGCTGGCCGACGGCACCCAGCGTCACGGTCTGGTGCTCGACGTCAACGAGGATGTGGCCGTCGTCCAAGTGCTGGAGGGCACGTCGGGAATGGACGTCTCCCACACCAGGATCCGGTTCAGCGGCGAACCGCTGCGCATCGCGGTGGGTACCGGGTGGCTGGGGCGGACCTGTAACGGCCGCGGCGAACCGATCGACGGCGGACCGCCGGTGGCCGGTGCGCAGATGGTCTCGGTCAACGGCGATCCGCTCAATCCGGTGCGGCGCGACCCCCCGGCCGAGCCGGTGCTGACCGGTGTCTCGGTGCTCGACGGGCTGACTACCCTGGTGCGGGGCCAGAAGCTGCCGGTGTTCTCGCTGCCGGGCCTGCCGCACCTGGAGCTGGCCTGCCAGATCGCCGCCCAGGCCACTTCGGGCGGCGAAGCGTTCTGTGTGGTCTTCGCCGGCATCGGCCTGACCCATGCCGATGCCGCCTACGTCCAAAACATTCTCGAAGCACGCAGCGCCGCAGGCGAACTGGTGATGTTGCTCAACACCGCGAACGACCCGGTGATCGAACGCATCCTGACTCCACGGATCGCGTTGACGGTGGCCGAGCACCTGGCCTTCGAGTCCGGGCGACATGTCTTGGTGGTCCTCAGCGATATGACCAGCTACGCCGAGGCGCTGCGGCAGGTGTCGACCGCGCGCGGCGAAATCCCGGCCCGCAGAGCCTATCCGGGGTATCTCTACAGCGATCTGGCGTCGTTGTACGAGCGCTGCGGCCGCATCACCGGCCAGCCGGGTTCGGTGACTGTGCTGCCGGTGCTGACGATGCCGGGCGGTGACATCACCCATCCGGTTCCCGACCTCACCGGATACATCACCGAGGGCCAGATCATCTTCTCCGGCCAGCTGCACCTGAACGGGATCTACCCGCCGGTGGATGCGCTCTCGTCGTTGTCCCGGCTGATGCGCCGCGGTGCCGGCCCCGGACGTACCCGTGAGGATCATCTTCCGCTGGCCGCTCAGCTGCTGGCCGCGCTGGCCAAGGCCCGGCAGGTGCGCGAACTCGCCGACCTCATCGGGACCGAGGCGCTGACTCCGACCGACCGCAGTTATCTGTTCTTCCAGGATGGGTTCACCCGCGAGTTGGTCGACCAGCGCCCCGACGAGACCCGCAGCCTCACCGACACCCTGACCCGGGGGTGGCAGGTGGTGCTCCGGCTGGCCCGCAGCGAGTTGTCGATGCTGCCGGCAGAATTGCTGGACCGCTACGGAAAAGCCGCGGACTGAGGAGATCCGATGCCCACACTGCAGCGGCCACCGGGGCGGATGGGAAGGCTGTGGCTGATGAGCCGCCTCGAGCTCGCCGAGCGGGGAGTCACCCTCCTCGAGGAGAAGCTGCATCTGCTCGCCGAGGAGCGCGAGGCACTGGGCGAGCAGGTCGAGAGCACCCGGCGCGCCTGGCACACCGCCTGCCGTGAAGCCGACGTCTGGCAGCTGCGGGCAACGCTGCTCGGTGGTGAGGGCGCGATCGCGCTTGCCAGCCCCAGTGACGCGGCCTCGATCACCGTGGAGTGGGCGACAACCAGCGGCGTGCGCTATCCCGACCGGGTACGATGCCGGCTTCCGCCCGCCGACGACCCCGCGCTCATCTACACCGGTTCGGCGGTGGTGCGGGCCGGCGAGGCTCATCGCGCGGCACTGGTCGCCGCGGTCGAACACGCCGTCGCGGCCTCGGCGCTGGCCACCATCGAACGAGAGTTCCGGGCCACCCGGTTGCGCGCTCGGGCGTTGAGCAAGCACTGGCTGCCACGCCTGCGCGACGAGCTCACCCGGGTCAACCTCGAGCTCGAAGAACGGGACCGCGCCGAGTCCAGCCGGCTACGGCTGGTCGAACTCGGGTACGGGACGTCGGCCCGGACCGCAGAAGAGCCGGCCGCCGCTGCCGGATCGGATGAGTCGGACACGGCACGCTGATGCGCGGGGGCCTTAGTGCCCGCCGGTTCGGGGGCTAAGGCCTCCTGGCGGGTGGCGGCCGGTTGCCTATCGTCCAATACGCAGATGTCCCCAGTTCGGCGATCAACGGAGGAGACTCGCATGGCAACGGAGCCAGGTTCGCCGGGAATCGTGGTCGGCGTCGACGGTTCACCGTCATCGGACGCTGCCGTGGAATGGGCGGCACAGGACGCCGAGATGCGCAAAGTCGCGCTCACCCTGGTACATATCGTGACACCGGTGGTACCGACGGCCTCGTCCTGGTCGGCAATCGCGATCCCCGCCGACTACTCGCGTCTACAGGAAGACCACGCCCGTGACGTGCTCGAGCGGGCTCACAATGCCGCCGCCCCGGCGGTCTCGCCGGGCCGTGCGTCGCAGATCCACACCGAAGCGCTGTACGGGCCGGTGGTACCGACCCTGGTCGATTTCGCCGAACGAGCCGACCTGATGGTGGTGGGCTGTCGTGGCCTGGGCGCGGTGGATCGCGCTCTGTTGGGATCGGTCAGCTCCGGTCTGGTCCACCACGCACGGTGCCCGGTGGCCGTGATCCACGAGGAGGCCCTGTCCGCCGGGCGCTCACCGAAGGCCCCCGTGGTGGTGGGTGTGGACGGCTCGCCGGCCTCGGAGTTGGCGACCGAGATCGCCTTTGATGAAGCCTCCCGGCGCGGGGTGGAGCTGGTGGCGTTGCACGCCTGGAGCGATCTGAGCTTCCTGGATTTCGCTCGGCCCGGTCAGGCTCCCATCGAGTGGGCCAACCTCAGGGTGGAGGAAGAAGAAGTCCTGGCCGAGCGGTTGTCGGGGTGGCAGTCGCGCTATCCGGACGTGGTCGTGCACAAGATCGTGGTCGCCGACCGGCCGGCCCCACGGCTGCTTGAGCAAGCCGAGACCGCTCAGCTCATCGTGGTGGGAAGTCACGGCCGCGGCGGGTTCACCGGCATGCTGCTGGGTTCGGTCAGCCGGGCCGTCGTGAATGCCGCCCAGATCCCGGTGATCATCGCCCGGCTGCCCTGACGGTGCGCCGGTGTTCGGCCCCCGGACGTCATACGTTTGACGATCGTGCCCGGATCCCCGGGCGAACCGTTACCGTCGCGCGGTATACCGGGGAGACGACGGCAGGCTAGGCACGCTGGCCGGCGACACGGAGGAGATCCTGATGGACACCATGGCAGCGACCGAGATTCTGGCCCGATCGACGGCGCTGACCAGCGTCGGCTGGATCAGTTACATCATCATCGGCGCGATCGCCGGCTGGATCGCCGGCAAGATCGTCAAAGGCCGGGGTTCGGGAATCCTGATGAACATCGTCATCGGGATCATCGGTGCCCTCGTCGGCGGCTTCCTGCTGAGCTTCTTCCTCGACACGGCAGCCGGTGGATGGTGGTTCACGCTGTTCACCGCCATCCTGGGCTCGGTGATCCTGCTGTGGGTGGTCGGCTTGGTCCGCAAATCGTGACCATCCGGCGATAGCCGGTCGGCGCACAGGTACAGCCAAGCCGTACCCACAGTGACGTCGTGGCGGAAGCGCACGCGCACGCCGGTTTCCGCCATGACGTCGCCGTCGCGATCCGGGGTTCAGCCCGACGACTCCAGCGGTGCCCCGTCGAGCCGGACGGCGGCATCGGCCAACAGCCGCCGTGGTGTCGCGGGAAGTGGATCGGCATTGAGCGCTGCCCAGCCGACCCGCAGCAGCATCTGCGGAAAGCCGTCGCCACCGAGCAACCTGGTACGAACCTCCTCGCGGGTGTCCGCGATCTCCAGCGGCTCGGTCAGCGGGCAGCTGGCCAATCCCAGCGCGGTGGCCGTCAGGAGCGCCACGCCGGTGGCCTCGCCGGCATGCAGCAGCGCTTTGGCGTCATCGGTCGCGGTTGCCAACACCAACACCACCCCGGCGTCGTCGCGGGCCTCGATGCCCGGCGGCTGCTCAAGCACGGGAGCGGCGAAGACCCGCGCGGGGAACCTGCCCTGTTTCTCCGAGGCCGGGGTGTTGCGCGCGGGCACTCCGGCGGGAGTACCGTGCCGGCCGCTCCACATCGACAGTTCGGCGAGGTACTCGGGATCGCTGATGTGCTCGCGAACGGCATGTGCCACCACCGAGGCCAGTTCACCTTCCTCCTCGACCCGCCGCAGCGTCACACCGCAGCGGGCCGCGCGCGAGGCCATCAGCGCGATGTCGCCGTTGGGGACCGGCCAGGACGAGAACCAGCGGCGGTCGGTTCGCCGGCGCGGTATCGCGGCGGCTAGGGCGATGTCCTGCTCGCTGGCACTGTGACCGTGGATCTCGATGCTGGCCAGATGATCCGGGTCGGCCGGATTGGGGAACCGGTGCACCTCCGAAGCCCAGCCCAGCGCCGACAGGGCGACCGTGAAATGCTGAAGCGCCACACCGCAACTGATCATCAGATCGCGGGCGGCGGGGTCGATATGCCGCAGGTGCCGTGTCCGGTCGGCATAGAGGTGCACGGTTTCCTCGCCCATCCGCCAGTGCCACGGCTGGGAGTTGTGTACTGAGGGCGCCCGGATCGCCAGCGCCACTGCGGCCTCGACGGTCGCCTTGTCGGGCAGTTCCTTGTCCATGGTCGCTCCTTGCCAGACTGCTACCTCGCCATCCCAACCGTCACACCGCGAGTGCGGTCCGCACAGTCTCCGAAAGGCCCCGATCGTGTGCCATTGGTCCTTTGATCACGCGGTGGCTGTCGGGTCCGCCGGCCGCGCGGCACGATGGACAGATGGCAGGCTCGAAGACCGTGCCGGCGACGATGCACGCCTGGCGGGTGCGTCAACCCGGACCGATGCGCAGCGAACCGCTGGAGTTGGACACCGCCCCCGTCCCGCGGCCCGGCCCGGATGAACTGCTGGTGGCAGTGCGCGCCTGTGGCGTCTGCCGGACCGATCTGCACGTCGCCGAGGGCGATCTGGCCGTGCATCGTCCCGGCGTCATACCGGGGCACGAGGTGGTGGGTGAGGTGGTCGAAGTCGGCGCCGAGGCCGGCGACGGGTTCGCCGTGGGAGACCGGGTGGGCATCGCCTGGCTTCGCCATACGTGTGGGGTCTGCCAGTACTGCCGGCGCGGAACCGAGAACCTGTGCCCCAACTCGCGCTACACGGGCTGGGACGCCGACGGTGGCTACGCCGATTTCGCCACGGTTCCTGCCGATTTCGCCCACCGGCTACCCGATGGCTACTCCGACGCGGAGTTGGCGCCGTTGCTGTGTGCCGGCATCATCGGCTACCGCTCCCTGCTACGCGCCGATCTCCCGCCGGGCGGCCGGCTGGGTCTGTACGGATTCGGCGGCAGCGCCCACATCACCGCACAGGTCGCCCTCGCCCAGGGCGCTGAGGTGCACGTGATGACCCGCGGCGAAGAGGCACGCGAGCTGGCTCTGGCCCTGGGCGCCGCCTCGGCGCAGGGCGCTGCCGATCCGCCGCCGGTCAAACTGGACTCCGCGATCCTGTTCGCTCCGGTCGGAGATCTGGTGCTGCCGGCGCTGGAGGCACTCGATCGTGGTGGGACATTGGCAATAGCCGGTATCCATCTCAGTGACATCCCGGCGCTGAACTATCAACGCCACCTGTTCCAGGAGCGGCAGGTCCGCTCGGTCACCTCGAACACCCGCACCGACGCCCGCGAGTTCCTGGCCTTCGCCGGGCGCCACCGTATCGAGGTGACGACTCCGGAGTACCCCTTGGCCGAAGCGGATCGAGCGTTGACGGACCTGGCTGAAGGCAGGATCGCCGGGGCAGCGGTACTGCTGGCCTAGGGTGTTGCGGACCTAGCCGGGACTCACAGTGCGGCCAGCACTCCGCGCAGGGCGGCGGCGAGGCTGCCGTTGCCATTGCGGTACAGGGGTCCGGTGCCATCCGAGAGCAGCATGCGCAGCCGGGCCATTCCGCGGGGCCGGACGGGCCGCGGCGCGTGCAGGCGCAGGGTGATGTCGTCGATGACGTTTCGGCACACGGCGATCCGCCCAGGGTCGACCGGGATTCGCAGGGCAACGCCGGGGCCATCGCCGCCGGCCTCGGCCAGTGCGTGCCGCAGTGAGCGGGCGAGCGCTTCCCGTTCGGCGGCCGAGGTCACACGCGCGGTGTGCACGGCCAGCGGGCTTCCGGGGCTTGGGATCCGGCCGGATTCGATTGCCCGGTCGAGTCGACCGGCGAAGACCCGCGCCTGCAGTCGCGTCGTCAGAGATGGGTGGCCGAGATCCCGTGCGGGGGTCGACGCCTCGAGGCCGCCCACGAGTTGGGTATCCGGTTGAAAATCATTCTGCCCCATGGTCGTATCCTTTTCCCGGGCCGACGTCGGTGTCGCCCCTTGTGACCGAGGAAAACGGTACATCGGTCACACATGACCAGTCAAGTTGATTTACTAGTCACGGCAGCTTACGCTGGTGTCATGCCACAGGTTCCCGCCGTGTGGTTCGGCGAATCCGAGGCCAAACCCGCACCCCACCCGTTGCGGCGCGTCCAGGCGCTGATCAACACCGTCGACCTGGAGTCCGGCATCGACCGGCTGGCCGAACCGTCCAGCGCGCAGCCGTGGCTGGAGGCCCAAGGGCTGTGCCCGGCCGGTCACGTGCCGACCGCCGAGGAGCTGAGCACGCTGCGCGACGTTCGCGAGGCGCTGCGCGCATTGGTCGTGCACAACGGGGGCGGCCCGGTGCCCACCGCCGCCCAGATGGCACCGCTGCGCCGGGTCTCCGATGCGGCCACCGCCCGGGTTCGCCTCGACGACGAGGGCACGTTCGGTCTCGAGCCCTCGGACGAGTCCCTGCCCGGCCGCCTGCTGACCCTGTTGCTTGTCGTCGGTGATGCCCAGCGCGATGGCACCTGGGCTCAGCTCAAGGCCTGCGCCAACGAGGAGTGCCGATGGGCCTTCTACGACCGCTCGCGCAACCACGGTGGCACCTGGTGCGAGATGGCGACATGCGGGAACAAGCTGAAGAACCGGGATTTCCGCGCGCGCCACAGTCGCCGATCCGCGTCGGGCTGAGGCGCTTCAGTTCACGTCGACAGGTGCCACACCAGGGCGGCGGCCAGGGCGCCCAACCCGTTCAACGACCAATGCAGCGCGATCGGCGCGATCAGGCTGCCGCTGCGGCGGCGCAGCCAGGTGAACACGAACCCGGCCGCCCCGGTGGCCACCACCGCCATGGCCACACCGGCCAGCATGCCGACCACGCCACCACCGAACAGCCGGGTGAAGCCGACGTTGTTGCTCGTCAAGCCCAGCGAGGTGGCGACGTGCCACATGCCGAACAGCAACGAGCCGGCGGCTGCGACCCCACGGAAACCCCACGCGCGGTTCAATGCGCCGTGCAGCACGCCGCGGAATGCCAGCTCCTCGGGGATCACGGTCTGCAGGGGGATGATGATCATCGAGGCGATCACGGCACCCGAAACGGTGGCGTAGTGGTCGTTGAGAAACATCGGCCGTGTCCACGGCAGCAGTGCGCCCACCGCGATGACGGCCAGCACCAGGGCTACCGCGGCCAGCGCATAGAGCGCGCCCGACTTCCAATGCTCGCGGCCCAGCCCCAGCTCGGCCCAGCCCAGGCCGCGGGAGCGCACCAGGAACACCAGGGCGACCGCGGCGGCCGGCACGACGGCGATATTGGCCCAGGGCGTGGTGAAGTGGGCGATCAGGTTGGTGATGGCCAGCACCACCACCACGACGCCGATGTCGACGTAGATGCGAAAGTGGTGCAACGCAGCCAACTGCGACAGCGCGGGATGGGAAGGCGGGGCCACCGCGCTGTGCTCGGACATATCAGGCACAAGTGTACCCGCGACGCCCATGTTCCCAGCTCTGCGCTATTCGTTGTCGCCCCCGGTCGCGTCTGTGGCATCGATGGAGGTCGCGACCCGTGCCCCACGGGCGCCGGGCCACACCCAGTCACGCACCTCGGGAATGTCGTCGCCGTGCTCGCGGGTGTATTCCCGCGCGACCAGACGCTTGTCCATCATGTCCTGACGCAGCGTCGCGTAGCGGTGCTGCAGCGAGGGCACTCGGTCGATGACGTCCATGACCAGGTGATAGCGATCCAGGTCGTTGAGCATCACCATGTCGAACGGCGTGGTGGTCGTGCCCTCCTCCTTGTAGCCGCGCACGTGGATCCTGCTGTCCTCGGTGCGGCGGTAGGTCAGGCGATGGATCAGCCACGGATAGCCGTGGTAGGCGAAGATGACCGGTTTGTCGGCGGTGAAGATCATGTCGAACTCGCGGTTGGTCAGACCGTGCGGATGCTCGCTGGCGTCCTGCAGGCGCATCAGGTCGACGACGTTGACGAACCGGACCTTCAGCTCCGGTAGGTGCTGGCGCAGCAGGTCGATCGCCGCGAGTGCCTCGAGGGTGGGAACGTCGCCGGCCGCGGCGATGACCACGTCGGGCTCCTCGCCGAGGACCTCGTTGCCGGCCCATTCCCAGATGCCCAGGCCACGGGTACAGTGCGCGACCGCCTCCTCCATGGTGAGGAAGGTGGGGTGCGGTTGTTTGCCGGCGACCACCACATTGACGTACTGGCGTGAACGCAGGCAGTGGTCATAGGTGGACAGCAGGGTGTTGGCGTCCGGCGGCAGATACACCCGCACGACCGAGGCGCTCTTGTTGACGACGTGGTCGATGAATCCTGGGTCCTGATGGCTGAACCCGTTATGGTCCTGGCGCCATACGTGGCTGGACAGCAGGTAGTTCAGGCTGGCGATCGGGCGCCGCCACGGGATGTGGTCGGTGACCTTGAGCCACTTCGCGTGCTGGTTGAACATCGCGTCGACGATGTGGATGAACGCTTCGTAGCAGTTGAACAGGCCGTGCCGGCCGGTCAACAGGTAACCCTCCAGCCAGCCCTCGCATTGATGTTCGGAGAGCATCTCGATCACCCGGCCGGTGCGGGCCAGGTGCTCGTCGACTTCCGGCGAGAAGTACTCGGCGTTCCACTGTTTGTCGGTGGCGTCGAACACCGCCTGCAAGCGGTTCGACGCGGTCTCGTCGGGCCCGAAGATCCGGAAGTTGTCAGGATTGAGCCGCACCACGTCGGTCAGCCAGCGGCCCAGCACCTTGGTGGCCTCGGCGACGGTGGCACCCGGAGCGGGCACCTCGACGCCGTAGTCCCGAAAATCAGGCAGCCGCAGGTCCCTGAGCAGCAAGCCACCGTTGGCGCGGGGGTTGTCGCTCATCCGGAGCTGCCCGCGGGGGGCCAGGGCGGCGATGCTGGGGTCGATCCTGCCGTCGGCGTCGAAGAGCTCCTCGGCGCGGTAGGACGCCAACCAGTCGGCGAGCACCTGCAGATGTTCGGGGGTGTCGCGGGCGTTGGCAAGCGGCACCTGGTGGGCTCGCCACGACCCGGTCGTCTTCTTGCCGTCGATATAGGCCGGGCCGGTCCAGCCCTTCGGGGTGCGGAACACGATCATCGGCCAGCTTGGCCGGTGCCCGTCGCCGGGAGAGGCCTTGATCGCCGCGATCTCGTTGAGGACCTCGTCGAGCAGCGCGGCGAACCTCCGGTGGGCGTCGGCATGGTCACCCGAAGCCTCCTCGGTCACCTCGAAGAAGTACGGCTTGTAGCCATAGCCGATCATCAGACTGCGCAGCTCCTCTGTCGGGATGCGGGCCAGCACAGTGGGATTGGCGATCTTGTAGCCGTTGAGGTGCAGTATCGGCAGCACCACACCGTCTTTGGTGGGGTTGAGGAACTTGTTCGAATGCCAGCTCGTCGCCAGCGGACCGGTTTCGGCCTCACCGTCACCGACGACGGCGGCCACCAGCAGGTCGGGGTTGTCCAGGGCGGCGCCGTAGGCGTGCGAAAGCGCGTAGCCCAACTCGCCGCCTTCGTGAATCGAACCGGGCGTCTCCGGTGCGACATGGGACGGGATGCCGCCGGGGAATGAGAACTGGCGGAACAACCGACGCAGCCCCTCGGCGTCCTGCGTGATGTTGGGATAGATCTCGGTGTATGTGCCGTCCAGGTAGGCGTTGGCCACCAGGCCGGGACCGCCGTGACCGGGACCGGTGATGTAGATCGTGGACTGCCCGCGCTGCTTGATCACCCGGTTGAGGTGCGCGTAGAGGAAGTTCAGCCCCGGTGTGGTGCCCCAGTGACCGAGCAGGCGCGGTTTGACGTTCTCGGGGGCCAGCGGCGTTCGGAGCAGGGGATTGGCCAGCAGGTAGATCTGTCCGACCGACATGTAGTTGGCGGCGCGCCACCAGCCGTCGAGCGCAGCGAGAAGTTCCTCGCTCAACGGCGCGCTGTCGTACTGCTGCCAGGTCTCAGTGGTTATCGCGGTCATAGGTTCCATGTAACTCCGGATCCCCGGGCTTCGCCGCTCCCGAACCGTTTGTTCATGCGGCCTTCGACATCCGCGGATCGGCGGCGCACCTGCCGCCGATCTCCACGTGATCTCCACACAACCTGCAAGCGCCCGACCCACCGGCTGCGACAGCATCAAGTCAGCCATCAACCGCGAGCCCGCGAGGCTCGCCTCGACCAGGGGTTTCACCGTGAACGGACTCACCGCAATCTCATCCTCCCGGATGCTCAGGGCGGCATTGCCCGCGATGCTCGCCGCCGCGGCCGCGGCCACCGGCGTGCTGCTGGCGCCCGAGGCGCTGGCGGCCGGGTCGGCCGCAGTCACCATCGGCCAGCTCGAGGCTCAGGGCTTCGACGTCAAGGTCGACCGGATCGGCAGTGCCCCGCTGAACCAGTGCGAAGTCACCGATGTCCGCAATCCACAAGAGCAAACCAAACTCGTGCGCATCGACCGTGGGGGAAGTGACCGCGTGGTCCCCATCGTGGTTCGGCGCACCATCACGGTCAGCCTGGACTGCTCGCGTTGATCCGATTGGTGCCGCCGGTCAGCCGAGGCGGATATCGACTCAGCCACGTGCGAACGCCGCAGCCGCCTCCTACTCGAAGTCGAGGTACTGGTCACCGGACACGTCGACTCCTACACCGAGGACGCGTCCCCCGGTGAACGCGAACCCGGGCGAATAGGCCCGGATCACCGGGTCGGCGCGAAAGGCGTTCGGCAATAGCGTCATTCGATATCGGCCCCGCCGACGGCGACCCGACCGCACGCAGCGGGCCGTGCAGCACCTCGCGATGCTGATCCCTTCGCCGCGGTGCTAGTTTTGCTCGACAGGCGTCGACTCGGTGGCGCTGTCCGACTGCGAGGAGGGTCGCCGATGACCGTGGACCCCCGCACGCCGGTCCTGGTCGGCGCCGGGCAGGTGAACCAGCGTGACGATGCCGCCGAGGTGGAACCGGTCGACCTGATGGCGGCCGCCGCACGCGAAGCGGCCGACCCCCGGGTACTGCACGCGGTGGATGCGATCCGCGTGGTCAATCTGCTGTCCTGGCGCTACCGCGACCCGGGCCTATTGCTGGGTGTGCGGATCGGCGCCGACAACCCGGCCACCCGCTACACCGGACTCGGCGGCAACACCCCACAATCGTTGGTCAATCAGGCCTGCCTGGACATTCGAGGCGGCCGTGCCGACGTCGTCCTGCTGGCCGGGGGTGAAGCCTGGCGCACCCGGATGCGATTGCGCGCGCGGGGGATCCGGCCCGACTGGACTCACCAGGCCGACACCGTCCCGGTTCCGGCCGGTGGTCGGGACAGCGTGCCGATGTCCGGCCCGGCTGAGGACCGCATCGGCCTGGACCGGCCGGTCTTCGTCTATCCGCTCTTCGAGCAGGCGCTGCGCATCGCCGATGGCCGGTCCGTTGACGAGCATCGCAAGCGGATCGGACAGATGTGGGCTCGATTCAGTGCCGTAGCCGCGCTCAATCCGCACGCCTGGACCCGGGACGCGCTGACCGCCGAGCAGATCTGGCAGCCCGGCCCGCAGAACAGGATGATCAGCTGGCCGTACCCGAAGCTGATGACCTCCAACAACATGGTCAACCAGGCCGCGGCGGTGATCCTCTGTTCGGCCGAGAAGGCGACCGAGCTGCAGATCCCGCGCGAGCAGTGGGTCTTCCCCCACGCCGGGACCGATTCGCACGACACCTATGCCATCGCCGAGCGCAACGAGCTGCACCGGTCCCCGGCGATCCGGATCGGAGGCCGGCGCGCGCTGGAGCTGGCCGGCGTCGGCATCGACGACGTGGACTTCGTCGACCTCTATTCGTGCTTCCCCTCGGCGGTCGAAGTCGCCGCCCGGGAACTCGGGCTGTCCACCGGCGACCTCGACCGGCCGCTCACCGTCACCGGGGGGCTCACCTTTGCCGGCGGCCCGTGGAACAACTACGTCATGCATTCCATCGCGACGATGGCCGAGCTCGTCAAGCAGCGTCCAGGTTCGGTGGGCCTGATCACCGCCAACGGTGGCTACCTCACCAAGCACAGCTTCGGCATCTACAGTGCCGCACCGCCCACCACCGGCTTCCGGTGGCAGGACGTCCAGACCGAGGTGGACTGCGAGCCGAGCCGCACCGCGGTGATCGAATGGGACGGTGTCGCGACGGTGGAGGCCTGGACCACACCCTTCGACCGGTCCGGCCACCCCGAGCGGGTGTTCCTGGCGGCCCGCACACCCGGGGGTGCCCGCACGCTGGCCGTCATCGACGACCCCGACGCGGCGGCGGCCAGCGTCGGCGAGGACATCGCGGGCACCAGGGTGCTGGTCCACCCCGACGGGCGGGCCACCCTCCGGTGATCTGGCCGCGGCGCGGCCAAAAGGGCGAATTTCTGCCCGCACCTGCATATCCTCGTCGAAGCGGACGGGGGAAGTGAGACGTCGAATGCGGATCTTGCTCACGGAGGTCACGGGGGGTCTCGGCCGCGCTCTTGCCCGGAGCCTGGTGGCGGCCGGACATGACGTCGTGGGAATCGCCGAGCGACCGCACGCCGACCTCGCCGGCGAGGTGGCCTTCGTCACCGCACCACTCGAGCACCCGGTGCTGCACGAATTGGCCGCCGACGCCGACGTGGTGGTTCAGCTACCTCCCGAGACTCCCGGGGTGCCCCGTCTGGCGGATATCGTTCGCGTCTGCGACGCGGCAGCCCGCGCGGGCGCCCGCGTGGTGTTCCCGTCGCTGTCGCTGCTGGCACCCGGCGAGTGGGGCCAGGCCGAGGAACTGGTGGCCGGAGGATGGGCACCCAACCTCGTCGTTCGGCTGGCCCCGCCACTGGGTAGGCAGGCCGACGGCCTGGTGTGCCGAACCGTCGCCACGCTGCTCGCCACCTCGGGGGCGAGTCCGGTCCGGGTACTGCACGTCGACGATCTGGTCCGGTTCCTCGTCACCGCGACGGCCACCGAACGCACCGGTTCGGTCGATCTCGGCACCTCCGACATCACCAACCTGACCTCGGCGCGCAGGGCGCTCGGCAGGGTTGATCCGCAGCCCAGGCTGCGCGGCATCGGCCACTGGGTCGAGCTGAACCCGGACCTCGAACTGACTGCGCTACAAGATGACTGGGGATTCGAATGCGGCTGGGGTGCCGTGGACGCGGTTGCCGATACCGTTCGCGGCCTCGACGGGCGAAGGCCCGGACCCGCGGGAGCGAGAACCGTTCCCAGCCGCTTCCCGATGCCGGTGGAGCCCATCCCGCGAAGCGTCGGGCGCGGCGGCGCCGCACACGAGCCCGGCGAAGGGGAGTTCGACGACCACATCGATGCCCGCTTCCCGGTGTTCGTTGCCGCCCCGCTGAGCCAGGGCCGGACCGAACCGCTGACGCCGATGTCCCTCGACGTCCACCTGGCTGGTGTGCACACCGCCGGCCGCGCCCTGTCCCACCTGCTGGACCTGCGCGGACCGGTGGCGCACGAATGGGAACAGCGCCTGGTGTCGGTGTTCGGACATCGCCTCTACCTCGGCGCGTCGGCGTTTGCGGCGGCCGAGCCCCGGCTTCCGGACCGGGTTGTGGCCCTCACCCGAGGGCTACGCTGCGCGGTGGACCACCGGGTGGAGCTCCTTCCCGCGGGTCAGGTGAAGGCTGGGTCGGGCCGTTGGGCGAGTGGCGCCCTGGCCGCAGCCCGCCTTGCCTCCGCGGCCCGGTCGATGGGACGCCACGTGCTGGCATTCGGCGACGCGGCCGACACCGAGCAGCTGCGCGCCCCGGCGCTGGCGGCTCTTCGGGATGCTCAGCTCGATGCCCGAATACGGCTGGTGCGCGCCAGAATCCAGCAAGGATGGATGTTGTCGGCGCTGGCTGTCCTGCTCGCCCACACCTCGCCGGCCCACGTGGACGGGGGGCAGGCGCCCGGCGTCGAGAATCCCACCCGCAGCGGACGGATCGGTGCCGAACTTGCCTCGCTGGCCGGCGTCTTGCGGGCGCATCCGTACGTGCAGGCCTCGGTCGACGCCGGCGAGGTCGGCGCCGCGCGCAAAGCCGCACCGATGTTCGCCAAGGTCTTCGACCGGACACTCGCCCGCATCGGCCACCGTGGCCCGGGCGAGACCGAGCTGGCAACCGTGGTCTTCGCAGACCGGCCCGACGCAGTGCTGACCGCCGCCAGCGGGGCGGCTCATCACTTCGAGCACCCGGACCTCGGCACCGCCCCCGCACAGGATCACCGGGATCTGGCCTACGATGCCACGATGCGATTTACTCACCAATTGCGCTTGGCAGTAAGGGAATTAGCGCGCCGACGGGTAGCGGAGGAAACGCTCGCCGCGGTTGACGACGTCTTCTATCTGACGACCGAAGAGGCGCTCTTCATGCCGGTCGACAGCCAGCTGCGGATCAAGCGCCGCATCGCCGAGCGCGAGCGCCTGCAGGCGATTCGGCTACCCGCGGTGATCGACGGCGCATGGACGCCGTTGCCCCAGCCCGACAGCGCCTCGCGCCACGACGTGTTGCACGGCCGCGGGCTGACCCCGGGCGCCGTCGAGGGCACGATCCGGGTGGTGCGCTCGGCAGCCGACGCCGGCCTGCAGGCCGGCGACATCGCGGTTGTTGCCGGGACCGACATCGACTGCGCGGTCTTGCTGGGCGCGCCGAGCGCCGTGCTCAGCGACGACAGCGTCACAGCGTCGGACCCCGCGACCATCGCCGGCGACCTGGACGTGCCGGTCGTCGTCGGCCTCACCGACGCCCCGACACGGCTGGTGACCGGCATGCGTGTGCGCGTCGACGGAGCTGCGGGAACCGTCACGGTTTTGGCCGAGGCCCGGGAGTCCTTTGCGACGCTGACCGCACGGGCCCGGCAGTGACCCAATGATGTGGCGGACGATCGCCGTGCTGTCCACGGTGTGGTGTGTGCTGGTCATCGCACCGGCGCTGATCGCGGCGCGGCTGTTCGACATCGCGACCGGCGCCGCGAACACCGGGTGGGTTATCGGGCTGTGGATCGGTGGCTACCTGGCCCAGTTCGGCGTGTTCCTGGTCATGTCCAAGAGGGCACCGCGCGGTACCACGCCCGGTTGGTTCGTGGCGGCGATCGTGCCCTGGCTGGCCGACTGGACGGCGCCGGTGTCGCTGGGCTGGCTGGCGCTGAGCGCTGCCATCGTGGTCGGCTATGTGATCTGGCTGTGCTGGGCGGTCTACCTGGTCGATCGGCTCCGCAGCGACGGCGTCAGGGGCACGGGGGTCGTGCTCGAAGTGATCAGGCCGATGTTCAATGTGGTGGTCCACGACGTCCACGTCCGCCGCGCCCTGGGCCTGCGCGTCGAACGCTGCGATGGCGCACCGGCGTACGAGGCCCGTCTGGCGGGCACGTTCGCGTTGGGCGAGATCCCCGAACCGGGGGACAGGGTTGCGGTGCTGATCGACCCGGCGCGCCCGCAGCATCTCGAACTCGTCGACGCAGAGCCGGTCCAGCGAGCGGCCGCCGATCTGGACCTCGCCCCCCACATCGCCGACCAGCTGCGCAGGTTGGTGACCATGCGTGATCGCGGCGACATCACCGACTCCGAGTTCACCGCAGCCAAGAATCGCCTGCTGGGCGCCTGACGGCCTGCGGCCCTAATCATCGCCGGCCGGAGCCAGCAGCCCGCGCAGTTCGAGGGCGTTGCGCACGGCGTGGCCGTGGCCGTCGTTGTTGAAGTAGACCAGGACCCGTCGGCCCTGGTCCTGCCACCCAGCCACCCGCTCGGCCCAGCGCCGCAGGTCGGCTGCCGGGTAGCTGCCGGTATAGAGCGGCTCGGCGGGGGGCCCGTGCATCCGCACGTAGACGAAGTCGGTCGTGGCGCGCGGCACGCACGGCAGCCCGGCACCGCTCATCACGACATATGCCGCGCGGCGGCGCTCCAGCAGCTCGTAGACCTCGGGATGGTCCCAGGACGGGTGCCGCATCTCGACGGCGATCCGGATCCAGGACGGCACCAAGCCGAGGAAATGATCCAGCCGGGCGTCGTCACGGTGCAGGTCGGGATGCAGTTGCACCAGTACCGCCTCCCGGTGACCGCCGAGAGCTCGTTGGCAGCGTTCGATGCGCTCCACCCAGGGCTCGGGCGAGGAGAGCCGGCGAAAGTGGCTCAGCCCGCGGTGGACCTTGACCGACATCGTGAAACCCTCGGGCAGGTTCTGGTGCCAGTGCTCGAACGTCGCGTCTTTGGGCCAACGGTAGAAGCTGGCGTTGAGCTCGACGGTGTCGAACACTTCGGTGTAGCGGTTCAGCCGAGCCGCCGGTGGCAGGCCTTTCCGGTAGAGCACCCCGGTCCAGTGGTCATATGACCACCCCGAGGTGCCGATCCGCACACTCGCCGGCGCTCGACGGGGCGTCATTTGCCCGGCAAGCTCTGGGTGTACTCGACGCAACGGGTAACCCACGCGGCCAGCTGGCGTTTGGTCTTGACGCCCTCGGGCTCGACGTGCAGCCAGCCGCGGACCTCCCGGCCGGCCATCATCATCGGGCTGACATGGCGGCGGGCCAGCAGGGCCTCGGCGTCGCCGGGCACTACCCGCGCCAGCAGGCCGCCCTGCCTGCTCACGGCAACAGCCATGTTGCCGTTGATGAGAAACGCCACACCACCGAACATTCGCTTCTCGTCGAGACCGCGGATCGGTCCCAGCAGCTCCCGGATCCGGTCGGCCAGATCTTCGTCGTAGGCCACGGACTCACGCTAACTCCGGCCGGTGACATCTGCCCGGGCCTTTGTGCGAAGGCCGGTGGACGGACGCAGGGTCGCCCGGGTCGGGTTGACGACCATGGGCTCCTGCGCCCGCCGGCTCCAGCCTCAGGCGGCCGTCGTGACAACCTCACCGGCATCGCCCGCCGGCTGCAGCGCCTGCGCCACGATGTCGGCGACGTCGGTCATCGGCTTGACCTCCAGGGCCTCGAGCACCTCCGCCGGCACGTCGTCCAGGTCGGGCTCATTGCGCTGGGGGATGAAAACCGTTGACAGGCCGGCACGTTGGGCGGCCAGCAGCTTCTGCTTGACTCCACCGATCGGCAGCACCCGCCCGTTGAGGGTGACCTCGCCGGTCATGCCGACGTCGGAGCGCACCTGCCGCCCGGTGGCCATCGACACCAGGGCGGTCACCATCGTCACGCCCGCCGAAGGGCCGTCCTTGGGCACCGCACCCGCGGGCACGTGCACGTGGATCGTGCGGTCCAGCGTCGTGGTGTCGACGCCGAGTTGCTCGGCATGTGAACGCACGTAGGACAGCGCGATCTGAGCCGATTCCTTCATCACGTCGCCCAGCTGACCGGTCAGCTGCAGACCCGGTTCACCGTCGACCGAACCGGCCTCGAGGTAGAGCACGTCACCGCCCAGGCCCGTCACCGCCAGCCCGGTGGCCACGCCCGGCACCGCCGTACGTTCGGCCGATTCCGGCATGAACCGCGGCCGCCCCAGGTAGTCGACCAGGTCGGGCTCGTCGATGACCAGCGGTGCCGCGGAACCGGCGACGTCGGCGTCACGTCGGGGTTCCGCCAGCTTCGTCGCGGCCTTGCGCAGTGCCTTGGCCAGCAGCCTCTCGAACTGCCGGACGCCCGGCTCGCGGGTGTAGTCCGCGGCGATCCTGCGCAGGGCTTCCGCGGTGACCGTGACTTCCTCGGAGGTCAGCGCGGCGCGCTCGGCCTGCCGGGGTAGCAGGTAGTTGCGGGCGATGGCGACCTTGTCGTCCTCGGTGTACCCGTCGATCTCGACCAGCTCCATCCGGTCCAGCAGGGCCGAGGGGATGTTCTCGACGACGTTGGCGGTCGCCAGGAACACCACATCGGACAGGTCCAGATCCAAGTCCAGGTAGTGGTCGCGGAAGGTGTGGTTCTGGGCCGGGTCGAGGACCTCCAGCAGCGCCGCACTCGGGTCGCCCCGGTAGTCGGAGCCGACCTTGTCGATCTCGTCGAGCAGCACGACCGGATTCATAGAGCCGGCCTCGCCGATCGCGCGCACGATGCGTCCCGGCAGGGCACCGACATAGGTGCGCCGGTGGCCGCGGATCTCGGCTTCGTCGCGCACACCGCCGAGGGCCACGCGCACGAACTCGCGGCCCAGCGCACGGGCGACACTTTCACCCAGCGAGGTCTTGCCGACGCCGGGCGGACCGGCCAGCACCATCACGGCACCGGAGCCCCGTCCACCGACGACCTGCAGCCCACGCCGGGCCCGACGGGCCCGCACGGCCAGGTACTCGACGATGCGGTCCTTGACGTCCTCCAACCCGTGATGGTCGGCGTCCAGGATCTCGCGAGCGGCCGTCAAATCCGTTGCGTCCTCGGTCTTGACGTTCCACGGCAAGTCCAGGACGGTGTCCAGCCAAGTGCGGATCCAGCCGCCCTCGGGACTCTGCTCGCTGGAGCGTTCCAGCTTGCCGACCTCCCGCAGGGCCGCCTCCCGCACCTTCTCGGGCAGGTCGGCGGCCTCGATCCGGGACCGGTAGTCGTCCGTGCCGTCTTCGCCTTCCGGGCCCAGCTCGCCGAGTTCCTTGCGGATGGCGGCGAGCTGTTGACGCAGCAGGAACTCCTTCTGCGTCTTCTCCATGCCCGAACGCACGTCCTCGGCGATCTTGTCGCTGACCTCGACCTCGGCGAGGTGATCCGCGGTCCAGTCGATGAGCAGTTGCAGGCGGTCGTCGACGTTCTCGGTCTCCAGGAGCTGGCGTTTCTGCACGGTGGTCAGATACGACGCGTAGCCGGCGCTGTCGGCCAGGGCGGACGGGTCGGTCAGCTGGTTGACGGCGTCGACGAGCTGCCAGGCTTCCCGGCGTTGCAGGAGTGCCAGCAGCAGCTTCTTGAACTCGGCGGCCAACGCCGTGGTCGATTCGGTCGCTTCGGGCTCGTCAACTTCGGTCACCTCGACCCATAGCGCCGGACCCGGACCGGTCGTCCCGGTGCCGATGTGCGCGCGGCGTTCACCGCGCACCACTGCGGCGGCACTTCCGCCGGCGATACGTCCCACCTGCACGATCGATGCCAGCACCCCGTAGGACGGGTACCGGTCGTCCAGGCGCGGGGCGATCAGCAGCCTGCCGGACTCGCTGGCGCGGGCGGCGTCGACAGCGGCACTGGCGGCGTCGTCGAGCTCGATCGGCACCACCATCCCGGGCAGCACGATCGGGTCGCCGACGAATAACACCGGCACAGCATTAGGCGCGGTATTGGCTTCAGCCATGACTCCTCCATCAAAAGTTAAGTCTGATGCGCTCAACCTAACTTCGGGCGGGTTTGTTCCCGAACACGCGTTCGGGCCCGATCGCCACAACGCAGCGAGCCTGCCGCCGGATCGGCGACAGGCTCGCTGGTGTCGGGTTTTGTGCTGGTCAGACCCTCGCTCAGGCCCCCGTCGGCACAGCACCCAGGGTGCGCTGCAGGTCGGGGATCATCTGATGCAGTTGCTGACCCCAGTAGCCCCAGCTGTGGGTGCCGTCGGGCGGGAAGTTGAACACGCCGTTGCGTCCACCGGCCGCGATGTAGTTCTCCATGAAGGTCTTGTTGGTGCGCAACGTGAAGCCCTCCAGGAACTGAGCCGCCATCAGGTTGCCCCCACCACCGGAGGTGTCCAGATCCGACGGCGTACCGGTGCCGCAGTAGATCCAGATGCGGGTGTTGTTGGCGACCAGCTGGTTGATGTTGACCATCGGGTCATTGCGCCGCCACGCCGGATCGGACGAGGGACCCCACATGCTCTGCGCGTTGTAGCCGCCCGCGTCGTTCATCGCCAAACCGATCAGCATCGGCCACCAGCCCTCCGACGGGTTCAAGAAGCCCGACAGCGACGCGGCATAGACGTACTTCTGCGGGTAGTAGATCGCGTAGGTCAACGCCGAGCTTCCCGACATGGAGATACCGACCACGGCGTTGCCGGTCGGCTCGACACCGTAGTTCTGCTGGAGGTAGGCCGGCAGTTCCTGGTTCATGAACGTTTCCCATTTGTAGGTGTAGTTCTGACCGTTGCCCTGCGACGGCTGGTACCAGTCGGTGTAGAAGCTGGACTGACCGCCCACCGGCATCACCGTGGACAGGCCCGATCCGTAGAACCACTCGAAGGCCGGGGTGTTGATGTCCCAGCCGCTGTAGTCGTCCTGGGCGCGCAGGCCATCCAGCAGGAAGACGGCGTGCGGGCCGCCGCCCTGGAACTGGATGCGGATGTTGCGACCCATCGATGCCGAGGGCACATCCAGGTAGAGCACGGGAAGGCCGGGCTTGGAGAAGGCGGCCGCGGTCGCCGAACCGCCGACAACGCCGATCAAGCCGGGCAGGAAGAGTGCGGCCACGAATGCTGCGCTCAGGCGGCGCAACCACGTGCCTCGCATCATGTCGACGAATTTCATGACGACAACCATCACCTTTCGTACGCGTTCCACAGCCTTCAAGTGCTGTGCGACGGTAGCTAATCACGTACGACACTTCGCATTCGGTACGCAAAGCGGTGCGCCAAGTCGCGGTTGGCTAACGATCGGGAGACGCGTCGGACTCGGGATATTCGCCGCTCCACCGGCTTTGGGCGGTGCCGATACCAGCTGTGGCCGCTGTGACATGGGCATATCGGCATCACCGGCCCGACGCGACGACGAGGTCGATAACAACCCGGTCACGCCGCAGCAACGGCGCGCCGCGCACTTGCCGGACACGCTGTGGCACGGTTGAACCGTGGACGACCCGTTTGACCTACAGAGGTTCGTCGACGCCCAGGCCGCGGTCTATGACCGGGTGCTGGCCGAACTGCGCGCCGGCGCCAAACGCAGCCACTGGATCTGGTTCGTCTTTCCGCAGCTGCGCGCTCTGGGCAGCAGCCCCACCGCCCGGCACTACGGCATCGACTCATTGGCCGAGGCGAAGGCCTACCTGGCGCATCCGGTGCTCGGGACGCGGCTGCGCGAGTGCACGCGCCTGGTCGCGGCGGTCGAGGGACGTTCTATCGACGACATCTTCGGCTGGCCCGACAACCTGAAGGTGCGCTCGTCGATGACGTTGTTCAGCCGGGCCGGCGACGACGACACCGATTTCCGGGCGGTGTTGGACAAGTACTACGGCGGCGAACAGGACGCCAGGACACTGGAGCTGCTCTAACCGCGGGCTCACACCGGCCGCAGAATCAACCAACCCTGTGCCGCCACGACCGTCTCGCCCACGACTTCCTCCGGTGGCGCCGCGGTCCCGCCGACCACCTGAGCCCGCCGACCGATCAGCTGCGCAACGGCAAGTCGCATCGGCGAGTCCTCGATGTTGAGCGCGACGACCAGCGTGTCGTCACCGAGTCGGGTTTGGTAGACATAGCACTGGTTGTCCAGGCGCAGTGCCGACGTTCTCGCCTCGCACAGCCAGGGATTCCGGCGGCGCAGACCGATCAGATACTGATGCAGGCTCAGGATCCTGCGCGCATGTTCGTCGAGTTCTGTCGGCGGCAAGCTGAATTCGGGACGCACCGCGTCATCCCCGCCGACCCGCTCTTCCTTGACACCCAGATAGCCGAACTCGTCACCGGCATAGACACTGGGGATACCCCCAGTGGTGAACAGCAGGACCAGTGCATGGGCCAGGTGTTCGGGCCGCTCCAGCCGGCTGGCGATACGGGTGACATCGTGGTTGCCGACGAACGTCAGCGGTTCGAACTGCTCCAGAAAGTCGTTGTGGCGCTTCAGCGCCCAGTCCAGTTCGTGGAAGTTGCCGTCGTTGAGGCTGCTCCAGATCGCCTTCCACAGCTCGTACTGGGTCACCGAGTCGACCCCGGAAGCCTCGACGAACGCGCTGTAGTCGCCGTGGATGACCTCGGCGGCGAACCAAGCCTCGGGATGGTCCTGCCGCACCCGGGGCAGCACCTGAGCCCAGAACGTCTCCGGCACCGCATAGGCCGCATCCAGTCGCCAACCATCGGCCCCGCGGCGCAGCCAGTGCGTCATGACCTCGACGGTGTAGTCGACCACGGCCGGGTTCCGGTGGTTGAGCGTGATCAACTCGCCGTGGCCTTCGAAGGTGTGGAACCGGCCGGGCCGGCCGCGAAACCAGCGCGCGGCCTCGGAATCACCGTGATCGTCGTCGACCGCTTGGCGGTAGCGCTGGAACTCGGTGCCCACATGGTTGAACACGCCGTCGAGCAGCACGCGCAGGCCCCGTCGATGCGCCTCGTGCACCAGCCGGTCGAAGTCGGAGTCATCCCCCAGGCGGGGGTCGATCCGGTAGTGGTCGGTGGTGTCATAGCCGTGGGTTCGGGAGGCGAACACCGGTCCCAGCGCGATTCCGGAGGTCCCCAGTTCCACCGCATGGTCGAGCCAGTCGACGATCCGGCTGAGGCGGTGTTCACCGGCCGTGGGGGTTGCGGCGGCCGGAAAGGCGCCGACGAACCCGAGCGGGTAGACGTGCCACCAGATTGCGTGGCGTACCCATGCCGGGCCGCTCATGGCCGGAACCTGGCGGCGTGAAGGGCCATCATCGGGTTCTCACTCTACGCAGCACGCCGCGGGTCAGTCTCCGCAGCAGCCGGTGGGCTGGACGTCCAGCCGGCACGCGCACGAGGCCACGACCGGTACATCGGCGCGGGCGCGGGCCAGTTCGAGCTGGCGCCCGATGATGGCGGCTTCGGCCGAGCGCCCCAGCCGCTGCAGGCACTCGTGGTAGCCGTGCAGGCTCCACACATTGCCGGGGTGCTGGCAGGGCCGGCTCAGGGTCGGGTCCAGGCCGAGGTCGGCGGCGTACACGCCGGCAGCCTCGGCGACCCGGCCCTGTTCGAGCAGGAGCGCGCCGTAGGCGTGCCGGGTGGGCTGCATCCAGCCCCAGGGCTCGTCGTAGGGAAGCGCGTCGTCGAGCTCGACCGCGCGGCGCAGGTGGTCGAATGCCTCGTCGAAATTACCTACGCGATAGGCGATCTCGCCGTCGAGCATGGCAGCGGCCACCGCCAGGATGTCGCGACTGGTGTTGTTGAACAGATACCGTGACTCCGGAATCCGCGCGTAGGCGGCGGTGAAGGCCGCGCGCTCGGCGGCGGCCTGCGGAAGCTGGCCTGTGGCGGCGTGGGCGATGCCCCGCCCGTAGTGGACGGTTGCCGCTGTGCTGCAGTACAGCTCGGTGTTCACCGGTAGCGGTTCGGCGATCAGCTCATCCCAGCGGCCGAACCGGATCAGCACGTGTACCCGCAGCGGAACGAAGGCCTCCAGCCAGTCGGCCATCGGTGGGGATTCGATCGACAGCAGCTCTTCGGACAGCTGCCCGGCGAGTTCGTCGGCCGCCCGCAACGCGATCTGAGCCTGGCCGGCGAACATCGCCGAATAGACGACGAAATGTAGGTCGTGGGCCCGGTAGAGGGAGTAGAAGTTCAGTGGGCCCTCGTGTTCGACGAACCGCCGGTCGGCCTGCACCGCGGACTGGTTGGCCAGGACCGAGTCGTGATACTCACCGCACAGGACGTCGATATGCGACGGCATGTGCTGGAGATGGCCGGCGTCGGGTGCCAGCCCGCGCAGCAGGTCGGCCGCGGGCAGGGCCTGTTCAGGGTGGGCCGACATCTCCATGGTGTGCAGGTAGAGGTGCAGCACTCCGGGATGGGTGCGGCCGGCCTCGCCGGCCAGTGCGTGGTCGAGGATGGCCTTGGCTTCCAGCACCCGCGACCCGGGCGCCGGTTCGCCGGTCGCGGTGTCCCACAACGCCCAAGCGGTGAGGTTGACCAGCGCGTCAGCGGCCAGCGCCTGCACGTCGACGTCATCGGGGTAGGTCCCGGCCAGCACCACCATGGCGTCGGCGTAGGCGCTGTGGCCGGCTGCGAGCGCATCGGCATCGTCGGGATCGTCGGTGGGGAAGCGGACCGACAACGCACCGATCAGGGCCTGCTCGACGACGCCGGCGCGACCGTCGGCGGCCAGCCGCAGTTCCATGCGGGCGCGGGCCAGCGAGGACGCCAGGTCGACGGGGTCGAACGCATCCCAGGCCTTGTTGTAGTTGGGCCCGATGGCATACGCGATGCCCCAGCGTGCCATCGCGAGGTCGGCGTCGAAGCTCAGCGCCCGCTCGAAACACCGGATCGCTTCCTCATGGTTGAAGGCGTAGGCCCACACCAGGCCCCGGTTGAACCACTCCCGGGCCTGCGCCGAGGGAGTATCGATGGCGCGGTGGTAGCCGCCGAGGTCGAAATACGGCTCGGTGTCGCCGAGCGGATCCGCCATGACGCACACGATAGGTCAGTTGGCCGTGGTCGGATACCGTTGCAAACCACCAGAGCGAAAGGGTGGCGGCGATGATCCGTTGCGTGCGCCTGTTCACCGGTCAGGACAAGGCCTCTCACCGCGCCGACCCGGCAACTGGTCATCACGTTGTCCGGCACGCTGGCATTCACCACCCGTGACGGTGAGGAGTTCACCTTGAGCCCCGGCGAGGTGCTGCTCGCCGAGGACACCGTGGGCTCCGGCCACCAGTGGCGCCTGGGGGGCAGTGATCCCTGGCGCCGGATGTACGTCGTGCTGGCCGAGGGCACCGATGTACCGTTCAACTCCGACTGAGCGCACCCGCTGCCTGGCCATGGCGACGGTCAGTTTGTCGGGTGTTCTCCCGCAAGACATCCCAGCCCGCGTCGACCTTGCCGGCGTACCTGTCCGACCACTGGGTGGGCACGTGATGCGGGGCGCGGACGACGCCGGGGGAGTAGCCGATGTCGACAATGACTTGTCCGCGTCAGCGCTCTTCGCTGGCACGACGGCGGCCGTGACCCCATGCCGGTCTGCTCCCGTGCCGTGAGGACCGGATTCGACAGTCTGAGTGCAACGTGTTCTAGTGCAGGGGTGCTGGAATTCCCCGTCGAGGATCTGACGATCGACGACATCGCTGCGCTGCGCGGCATCTACCAGCCGCTGACCGAGTCGGTCCGCCAGCTCATCGACGCCACCATCCGAACCGAGGCCGACGCCGAGACCGTGGCCGCGGTGAAGGCCGACATCGACGCAGCGGTGGCACGGCTGCGCGGCCGGCAGCTCGCGGGTTCGTTCGGCGTGCGGCACACCACATCGGGGGAGAGCCTGCCCTGGGGCAATGTGGTCGTCGGTGCGCGCAACCCGGTGGCCCCGCCGCTGACGATCGTGCGCGACGATTCCGGACGCGCCTGGACCGATTTTCACCTCGGCGCCGCCTATGAGGGACCACCGGGGCACGTGCACGGCGGGGTGTCGGCGATGATTCTCGACCACGTGCTCGGCGAGGCGGCAAGCCCGGATCGCAAGCCTCGGTTGACCGGCAGCATCACCGTGCGCTACCGGCGTGCGACTCCGCTGGGCGCGCTGCACGCCGAGGCGGCGATCACCCGGACCGAGGGAGTCAAGACCTATTGCGTCGGGCACATCGCCGACGACGATGGTGTCACGGTCGAGGCCGAGGGCGTGTTCATCACGCCCCGCTGGTTGCGTGACTGAGGCGGCTACTGCTTGCCCATCGCCAGGTTGAGCCGATCGTCTGTGGTGATCAGATGGTCGTGGCTGTCCTCGCCGATATCGATCTGGACCCAGTCGATCTGCCCGGTGAAGGCGTTGCCGGTGGGCCCGTAGTCCGGGGAGGCCGGTGAGCCGGTGTCCCGGCCGACATCGCAGGCCTCGTCGGCGGAGAACGCCATCGGCTGGGTGTGCTCGACCCGGCCCGCGCCGACAGCCTTGCCGTCGTAGTACAAGGTGACGGTGCCGCCCTTGCCCAGCCCGCCGCCGTCGTAGGCGAACTCCATCCGGACCTGGTGTTTGCCGGCCGGAATCTTCTTGGAAGCGGTCACCATGAAGTGCTCGATGCCGAAGAAGCTGTAGCAGTACTTCAGCCTGCCCTCGTGGGAGTACAGCGTCCAACCACCTGCGCTGCCGCCCTGGGTGACGATCACCCCTTCCGCACCGCCCTTGGGCACCACCAGGTCTGCGGTGACCGCATGCGATTTGTTCTTGATCGTCAGCACGCACCACTCGCTGACCCGCATGCCCGAGAACAACCGCTGGCTGTTGCCCCTGATCAGTTGCGGGCGGCCGGCGATATCGGGATTGATCCGCTCGAATCCGCGATCATCGAGCGGGACGACGTTGTACTTGGTCGCCTCTATCAGCCACAAACGTTGCAGTTCAGCAAGTTTGGCTGGATTGTCGGCGGCCAGGTTATGGGCCTGGGTCCAGTCGCCGGGGGCGTAGAGCTCCCAGACGTCCTCGTCGAACGGTGGTGGGGTATCCGCCTTCCACGGGGTGCGGTGCTTGGTGACCGCCGTCCAGCCCTGGTAGTAGATGCCGCGGTTGCCCATCATCTCGAAGTACTGGACCTCGTGAGTTTCCGGCCCGCCGGGGTCGCGGAGACTCGACATCATGCTGACACCCTCCAGCGGGGCCTGGGTGATTCCGTTGACCGAGTACGGCGCGGGCAGGCCGGCCGCCTCCAGAATCGTCGGCGCCACGTCGATGACGTGGTGGAACTGATCGCGGGTCTCGCCCTTGCCAGACAGGCCGGCAGGCCAGTGCACGATGGTGCCGTTGCGGGTGCCGCCCCAGTGCGAGGCGACCTGCTTGGTCCACTGGTAGGGCGCGCAGAGGGCATGCGCCCAGCCGACGGCGTAGTGGTTGTAGGCCTCCGGCGTGCCGAAGTCGTCGATCTTGGACAGCAGGAATTCGGTGGTCTCGATGCCTGGTAGGCCGTTGAGCGTCGTCATCTCGTTGAAGCAGCCGTTGAGCGTGCCTTCGGCCGAGGCACCGTTGTCGCCGATGATGTAGTAGATCAGGGTGTCGTCGAGGACACCGAGGTCCTCGATCGCGTCGATGACGCGACCTACCTCGTGATCGGTCTGCTCCAGGAAGCCGGCGTAGATCTCCATCTGGCGTTCCAGCACCGGTCTGAGCTCGTCGGGCATGTTGTCCCAGGCCGGAATCTCGTCGTGGCGTGTGGTCAGCTCGGCGCCCTTGGGCACCACCCCGAGCTTCTTCTGCCGCTTGAGTATCTTCTCCCGCAGCGCATCCCAGCCGTCGGCGAACATGCCGGCGTACTTGTCCGACCACTGCGCGGGCACGTGATGCGGGGCGTGGGTGGCGCCGGGGGCGAAGTACACGAAGAACGGCTTGTCCGGCATCAGCGCCTTCTGCTGGCGCACCCAGGTGATCGCCCGGTCGGCCAGATCCTCGGTCAGGGTGTAGCCCTCCTCGGGTGTGCGCGGCGGCTCGGCGGCGTTGGTCCCCTCGTACAGGCCGGGGTA
>Ga0210086_1000133_pt1 | contig 46609 bp, 21 predicted proteins | sample China_Galinas_PW_3_FD_184867 | JGI IMG/M metagenome (GOLD analysis project Ga0210086, IMG submission 184867) | Wetland microbial communities from San Francisco Bay, California, USA, that impact long-term carbon sequestration - China_Galinas_PWB_D2... | ecosystem: Environmental > Aquatic > Marine...
GATCACCGCCGCCTCCCCCACCTCCGGGTGCCCGGCGAGGACCGACTCGATCTCTCCCGGCTCGATCCGGTAGCCGCGCACCTTGACCTGGCCGTCGATGCGGCCGCGGAAGGCCAGCAGCCTGGCGTCCCCCTCCACCACCGCGCCATCCACCACCGCGCACAGGTCGCCGCTCCGGTACATGCGGGCGCCCGGCGTCGAGGAGTAAGGATCCGGCACGAAACGCTCCGCGGTCAGGGCAGGCCGGCCGAGATAGCCGCGCACCACGCCGGCTCCGCCGATCACCAGCTCCCCGGCCACGCCGGGCGGCACCGGGCAGCCGTCGCCGTCGAGGAGGGCCGCCCGGACGCCCGGGATCGGGCGTCCGATCGGTGGATCGCCCGGGATCGGGCGTCCGATCGGCGAATCGCCCGCGGGCTGCCCCGGAGCCTGCCCCGGATTCAGGGGGGTCGACACGGCGACGATGGTGGTCTCGGTCGGGCCGTAGGTGTTGAGCAGGCGGATCGCCGGGGCGCCGGGAGCCCGCCACCAGTCGGCCAGCCGCTCCCCGAGCGCCCGTTCGCCGCCGATGATCACCATCCGCAGGCAGCTCGGCAGCACCGCGTCACCGGCAGCCGCCGCGGCCGCCAGCTCGTGCCAGAAGGCGGTCGGCAGGTCGGCTACTTCGACCCGGTGGGTGGCGACGAAGTCGCAGAAGCCGCGGCCGGAGCCGGCGGCCGCCTCGTCGCGCAGCACCAGGGTGCCTCCACGGGTCAGGCAGGGCCAGATCTCCTCGGCGGAGGTGTCGAAGCTGATCGACGCGAGCTGGAGCACCCGGGTGCCCGGCGCCACCGCCTGCTCGGCCGCCGCCACCTCGACGTAGCTGGCAAGGTTCCGGTGCTCGACCACCACCCCCTTGGGCCGGCCGGTGGAGCCGGAGGTGTAGATGACGTAGACCGGCGCGGTGACCTCCCCTGCGACGGTCGAAGGCTCCTCACCGCCCACCGGGCCATCGACAGGAATCAGGCGCCGGCCGGAGAGCGGCAGCTCCGCCGTCGTCGCCGCGTCGCTGACCACCAGCTCGACGCCGGCGTCGTCGAGCATCCAGGCGATGCGCTCGGCCGGGTAGGCCGGGTCGATGGGCAGGAAGGCCGCGCCGGAGCGGAGGACGCCGAGCATGGCGACCGGCACCTCCGGCGAGCGTTCGAGCGCCAGGGCGACGATCGCCCCGGGGCCGGCACCGGCCGCCTCGAGGCGCCGGGCGAGGGCCGCCGAGCGCCGGTCGACCATCTCGTAGGTCAGGGCGCGTCCCGGTGCCGTCAAGGCGACCGCGTCCGGCGTCCGGCGGGCCTGCTCGATCACCTGCTCGTGGACCGGCCGGGGCGCCGCGGCCGCCGGCCGGGCACCCTCCAGCGGGCGCCCTTCCTCCGGCCCGAGGAGGGCCAGGTCCCGCAACCGCGCCCCACCGACGCCGGCGCCTTCGAGGCCCTCCGCCAGGCCGTCGAGCAGCCGGGCGAAATGGCCGAGGAGGCGGTCCATGGTGGCGGCGGCGAAGCGCCGCCGGTCGTAGGCGGCCACCAGGTCGATCCACTCCCCCGCCTTGGTCTTGCGCGGCGAGATGTAGAGGCTGAACGGAAAGACGTTGCGCTCGGTCAGGTGGTTTTCGACCAGCCGCAGCTCACCCGTGGAGCCGCTGGTGGTCATGGCCGGGTAGTTCTCGAACACCAGCAGGGCATCGGACAGCGGCTCACCGGACGGCAAGCCGGCCCAGCGCTGGACGTCCTCGAGCGCGCAGTGGGCGTGCTCCCGCGCCTCCACCTGGCGGAGCTGCACTTCCCGCAGCCAGTCGACGACGCCGGCGTCGTCGTCCACCCGGACGCAGCACGGCAACGCGTTCATGAACAGGCCGACCATCCCCTCCACCTCGTCGAGCTCCGGCGGCCGGCCGGAGGAGACCGTGGCGTAGGTCACCCGGTCGTCGCCGGAGTAGCGCCGGAGGAGCAGAGCGAAGGCGCCCTGGGCCAGGGCGTTCAAGGTCAACCCGCGGGAGCCGGCCGCGGCGCTCAGCCGGCGGGACCGGGCGTCGTCCAGCGTCAGGCGGCATTCGCCGGCCAGCCCGCCGCCCGCGGGGCTCGCGGCCTCTCGCTCCTCCCGGTCCGGCAGCTCGGGAAGCGAGGCGCGGAACGGCCGTTCGATGCCGCCCAGCTCGCGCGTCCAGTAGGCGCGGTCCGCGTCCTCGTCCCGGCGACCGAGCCAGGAGATGAAGTCCTTGTAGGGCCGAGCCGGCGGCAGCTCCGGCTCCCGGTCCTCGGCGAACGCGCCGTAGGCCTCGTGGACCTGGCGGAGTGTCAGCGCCATCGACCAGCCGTCGACCACCAGGTGATGGAAGGTCCAGACCAGGTGCCAGCGGGTGTCGCTCAGGCGAATCAGGGTCACCCGGGTGAGTGGTGCCCGGTCGAGGGCGAAGCCGCGCCGGCGGTCCTCCTCCAGCAGGCTGGCGAGGCGGTCGGCCTGGTCGTCCTCGGACACGGTGCGCCAGTCGTGCTCTGCCCACGGCAGCTCCACCGTCCGGCGCACCACCTGGAGCGGCTGCTCGCGCCGCTCCCAGAGGAACAGGGTACGGAGGGTCGAGTGACGGGTGATGGCGAGCTCCCAGGCCCGGCGGAGCGCCGCCGCATCGAGGGACCCGTTGTAGGTTCCCTGCCACTGCTCGAAGTAGGTCGCCCGGTCCTCCGGATGGAGGGCGCAGTAGTACAGCATCCCGCGCTGCGCGGGAGCCAGGGGATAGATCGCTTCGACGTTCTTGCGCTCGCTCATGACATCCACCCGTCCATCACTCATCGATTTCCAGGAGAAGCTCGCCGAGCTCCTCCTCGCTCAACCCTGCCTCCGACACGTCGATCCCTTCGACGATCACCGGCTCGTCCACGGCTCCCCCATTCGGCCGATTCGCCCCGTTCGCTCCGGCCTCCACGGCCGACACGCCCGGCGCTTCCTGCGCATCCTCGACGGCAGCCGCCGCCAGCGTCTCCAGGGTCTGGTGCCGGAAGAGGTCTCGCACCGCCAGCCGCCACCCCGCCCGGGCCAGACGGGTGACCATCTGGATGCCCAGGATCGAATCGCCCCCCAGGGCGAAGAAGTTGTCCCGCAGCCCGACCCGGTCGACGGACAGGACCTGGCGCCAGGCCTCCGCTACCGCCCTCTCCGCAGGCGTCCCCGGCGCCGCGTACTCCTCGCCCAGCACCCCACGGTCGACGCCGGCGGCGTCCGGAGCGGGCAGCGCCTTGCGGTCGACCTTGCCGTTGGGGGTGGTCGGAAGCTCCGGCAGGAAGATGAAGACCGCCGGCACCATGTAGTCGGGCAGCCCCTCCATCAGGTGCGCGCGCAGGGCGAGCACCGTCGGCGGCGCTTCGCCCTCGGACGGAACCACGTAGGCCACCAGCCGCACCGGGTCCGTGCCCCACGGCACGACCACGGCGCGGGTCACGCCCCCGTGCTCGTCCAGCGCGGACTCGATCTCGCCCGGCTCGATGCGGTGGCCGCGCACCTTGACCTGCTGGTCGGTCCGACCCAGGCACTCGAGCCGTCCGTCAGAGCGCCAGCGCGCCAGGTCGCCGGTGCGGTACAGCCGCCCGCCCGCTTCGCCGAACGGATCGGGCACGAAGCGCTCGGCGGTCAGGGCCGGCCGCCGCCGGTAGCCCCGGGTCACCCCGACACCACCGATCACCAGCTCGCCGACCGTGCCCCGCGGCACCGGCTGGAGCGCGGGATCGACCACGTACAGCCCGGTGTTGGCGATCGGCCGACCGATGGCGATCGACCCGGTGGCGTCCGGCGGCTCGGCATCCAGGCCGACCCGGTCGACCGACGACCAGACCGTGGTCTCGGTCGGCCCGTAGACGTTCCAGAGCTCCCCCACCGCAGTGCCCAGACGCTCCGCCAGGTCCCGGTCGAGGGGCTCGCCGCCGGAGAGGACTTCGAGCGTTGAGCTGCCGGTCCAGCCGGAGTCGAGCAGCAGGCGCCAGGTGGTGGGCGTGGCCTGCATGGCGGTGACACCGTCCATGCGTGCGGCCAGGGCGGCTCCGTCCACCGCCGTCGCCCGGTCGACCAGCACTCCACGCGCGCCGACGGTGAGCGGCAGGAAGAGCTCCAGCACCGAGATGTCGAAGCTGACCGTGGTCGTCGACAGCAGCACGTCGTCCGCTGTCAGCCCGGGGGTCTCCGCCATCGACGCCAGGAAGTTGGCGGCCGCCCGGTGGGGCACCTCGACCCCCTTGGGGCGGCCGGTGGAACCCGACGTGTAGATCAGGTAGGCGAGCGTGTCGCCGGCTCCACCAGGGAGCGGCTCTGCCGGACGGGCCGCGATCGCCTCCCGGTCGGCGCCGTCGACCACCACCGGGCGGAGCCGGACCGACGCGGGGGTCCCGAGCCCCGGAACCGAACCGGGATCGGCACCGTTGCCGGAGCCGTCGGCGACATCGGTCTCGGCAAGCAGCTCGACGAGGCTCGCCTGGGTGACCACCAGCTCGACGCCGGCGTCCTCGATCATCAGCGTCAACCGCTCCGCCGGGTAGTCTGGATCGAGGGGCAGGTAGGCGGCGCCGGCCTCCAGCACGCCGAGGAGGGCGACGACGAGGTCGGACGTGCGCTCCAGCAGGACGCCGACCGGCTGCTCCGGTCCGGCGCCCAGCGCACGCAGGTGACGCCCCAGGCGGGCCGCCCCGTCGACGAGCTCGCCGTAGGAGAGGGACCGGTCGTCGGCCACGATCGCCGGGCGCTCCCGGTGCCGGGCGGCAGAGGCGCGGACCAGCCCGTGGATCGTCGCCGGCTCCGGCACCTCGCGGGCGGTGGCGTTCCACTCGGTGAGCACCGTCGCCCGCTCCTCGGCGGTGAGGATCGGCAGGTCCACCAGTGGGCGCTCCGGGTGCTCCAACCCCCCCTCGAGCACTGAGCGGAGGCGCTCCAGCAGGCGGCGCGCGGTCGCCTCCTCGAACAGGTCCGTGGCGTACTCGAGGATCGCCTCGGCCGCGCCGTCCGGCGTGTCCCGGATCTGGAGGTTCAGGTCGGCCTGGGACTTGGTGCCGGGGAACAGGACCTCCCGCACCGTGACGCCGGCCAGCTCCAGGTCGGCGTCCGGGGCGTTCTGGAACGCGAAGCCCACCTGGGTGAGCGGCGAGCGCGACAGGTCGCGCTCCACGTCGAGGGCGTCGACCAGGCGCTCGAACGGCAGGTCCTGGTAACCGAAGCCGTCGAGCGCCATCCGCCGGACCCGTTCCACGGCCCGGCGAAAGCTCGGCCGCCCCGCCGCGTCCGGGCGCAGGTCGACCCGCATGCCCAGGGTGTTGGCGAAGAATCCCACCAGGTCCTCCACCTCCGGGTGGCGGCGGTTGGCCACCGGCGCGCCGAGCACCAGGTCGTCGGTGCCGGCGGTCCGCGCGAGGACCGTGCCGAACGCGGCCAGGAAGACCATGAACGGGGTCGCCCCGACCTGTCGGCAGAAGCCCTGGAGTCGCTCGACGAGCGCCAGCGGGAATCCGAGGCCGACCCGCGCCCCGCGGAAGCGCTGGAAGGACGGCCGGGGGTAGTCGGTGGGCAGGTCGAGGACCTGGGGCACGTCCTCCAGGAGGTCCAGCCAGAACCCGAGCTGGGTCTCCAGCACCTCGCCCTGGAGCCACTGGCGTTGCCAGACCGCATGGTCCGGGTACTGCACCGGCAGCGGCGCCAGCCGGTCGCCGCGGTAGAGCGCAGAGAGGTCGCGCAGGAGCACGCCGCCGGACCAGCCGTCGGTGATGATGTGGTGGAGCGAGAGCACCAACACGTGCTCCGCCGGCTCCTCGGAGACCCGGATCAGAAGCGCCCGGATCAGGGGTTCGCCGGCCAGGTCGAAGGGCCGGGCACCGAGGACGTCGCCCAGGCGCAGCACCTCGGCCTCCACCCGCTCCGCCGGCAGGGACGAGAGGTCCTGGACCGGCAGCGGCAGCGCGGCCTCCCCTTCGATGCGCTGGAATGGGCGTCCGTCCTCGTCCGCGTGGAAGCGGCAGCGGAGGGACTCGTGGCGGGCGACGACCCCGGCCAGCGCCGCGGCCAGCCGGGCCGGCTCCAGGGCGCCGGTGAGCCGCAGACCGAAGGTCATGTTGTAGGCCGCCGAGGTGCCGTCCTCCAGGCGGTCGAGGAACCAGAGCCGTTCTTGCGCCCAGGAGAGGGGCAGCTCGCCGCGCCGGCGCTCGTCGCTCAGGAGCTCGATCGGCGGCAGGGCCGAGCCGTTCTTGCCCCGGCCCGCCGTCTCCAGGCGCCGGGCCAAGCCCGCCACCGTCGGCTCTTCGAACAGCGCCGCCAGGGAAAGCTCGGCACCCAGAAGCGCCCGCAGCCGGGAGAGCAGCCGGGTCGCCAGCAGGGAGTGGCCACCGAGTGCGAAGAAGTCGTCGTCCCGAGAGACCCCGGTCACACCCAGCAGCTCGGCCCAGAGGGTGGCGAGGAGCTCCTCCACCGGCCCGTTCGGCCGGGCGCGCGACCCATCTCCTGCGGCACCCGCCCCGTGCTCGGACCCAGGCGCGGGCAATGCCTGGCGGTCCAGCTTGCCGGTGGCGGTCAGGGGCAGCCGGTCGAGCTCCACGTAGGCGACCGGCACCATGTAGTCCGGCAGCCGCTCGCCCAGGAGCTCGCGCAACTGCCGGGGCGGCGCCGCCCCACCGTCCGCGGAGACGAAGTACGCGGCCAGCCCGCGGCCGCCGGGCAGGTCGTCCCGGACGACCACCGCGCACTCGGCGATCCCGGGCAGCCGGCCGAGCACCGACGCCACCTCCCCGGTCTCGATGCGGAAGCCGCGGATCTTGACCTGGCCGTCCCGCCGGCCGACCACCTCCACCTCGCCGTCTGGACGGTAGCGGCCCAGGTCTCCGGTGCGGTAGATCCGGTCGCTCGCCGGCGCGCCCGGCCCGGCGAACGGGTTCGGCAGGAACCGCGCCGCCGTCAGCTCCCGATCGTCCAGATAGCCAGCGGCCAGGTGGTGGCTTCGGACCCAGATCTCGCCGCTCTCGCCGACCCCGGCCAGCTCCCTGTCCTCCCGCACCACCAGGAGCTGCACGCCGTCGATGCCGCGGCCCAGGGGCAGCACCTCCCGGCCGGCAGCCGACGGCTCGGCCAGGTGGTAGCCGAGCGCCCGTTGGGTCTCGGTGGAGCCGTAGAGGTTGATGCAGTGGGCATCGGGTGCCAGCTCGGCCAGGCGTGCGACGTCGGCCCGGGTCAGCACATCGCCGACCACGAAGGCGCGGCGGAGCGCCGGCAGACGGAAGCCCGTCCGGTCACCCGGCGCGCGGTTCATGAGCTGCAGCATGGCCGGCGTCAGCCCGGCCACCGTCACCCGCTCGCAATCGGCCCAGGCCGCCGGCCCGCCCGGCTCGCCCAAGACCGCCGGATCGGGGATCACCAGGGTGGCGCCCAGCCAGCCGGCGGTGAAGACGTCGCGCTGGAGCGGATCGTGGGACAGCGCGGAGAGCATGCTGAACCGATCGTCCGCACCGAGAGCGAAGCGCTCCGCCATCCACGGGATGAAGTGGCTGAGCGGACCGTGGCGGCCGATCACGCCCTTGGGCTCACCGGTGGAGCCGGAGGTGAAGGTGACCATGGCCGGATCGTCCGGGCCGAAGCGTTGGCTGGGCAGCACATCGGCCGGACCGGCGAAGAGCGCGTTCTCGGCGGCGCTCGCGCGCGCCGGCAGGGCCAGCACGCCGGTTCCCGCCGGCAGCTCCGGCATCGGCCCCGCCTCCGGCAGGATCGCCACCCGCGGCGCCAGCCGCTCGATGAGCTGAGCCAGGCGCGCCTGCGGGTAGGCGGGGTCGAGGATCGACACCGCGGCGCCCGCCCGGAGCGCGCCGTAGAGCGCCACCGGCAGGGACGCATCCCGGCGCGCCACCAGGGCCACCCGGTCTCCCCGCACCAGGCCGGCATCGAGTAGACGGCGGGCCATCCGGTCGACCCGCCGGTCCAGCGCACCGTAGGTCAGGGTGCCGAACCGGTCGACCAGCGCCGGGCGGTCGGGATAGTCCTGTGCTCCTCGGGCCACCGCGTCGTGCACCGGGCCCAGCCAGTCGTCGGCGAGCGGCTGGCTCGGGTCCGGCAACCGTACCGCCGCCGCGCCGGTCAAGAGAGACGGCCGGTCGGCCGCCGTGGTCGGGTCCGCCGCGAAGCGGCCCAGAAGCTGTTGGTACTGGCGGAGCAGCTCCTCCATCCGGGAGCGATCGAACAGGTCCGTGTCGTAGACGAGCTGCAGGCGGATGCCGCCGGGCGTGCTCCGCGCGTAGAGCGTGCAATCGAACTTCGAGGCCAGGTAGGTCGGCGGCACCTCGGTGATCCGTGTGCCGGTGAGGGCCGGAGGCTCCTCCGGCAGGTCGATCATGTTGAAGAACACCTGGAAGAGGGGCGCCCGCGACAGGTGGCGCTCCGGCTGGATCTCCTCGAGCAACCGTTCGAACGGCACCTCCTGGTGATCGGTGGCACCGAGCACCGCCTGGCGCACGCGGTCGACGAGGGTGGCGAACGGCGGCCTGTCCTCGAGCCGCGTCCGGATCACCAGGGTGTTGATGAAGAACCCGATCACCGACTCGAGCTCCGAGCGAGTGCGCCCGGCCGCCGGCGTCCCCACCAGGACGTCTTCCTGGTCCGCCAGGCGGCCAACCAGCACCGCGTAGGCGGCGAGCAACACCATGAAGAGCGAGGCGTCCCGGCCGCGGGCGAGCTGGCGAAGCGACTCGGCCAGCGGCGCCGGCACGGTCGCCTCCACCAGGTCGCCCCGGTTGCGCGGCTGGCTCGGGCGCTGGCGGTCCACGGGCAGGTCGAGCACCGGAACGTCGCCGGCCAGGTGGCCGCGCCAGTACTCCAGGTGACGCTCGATCTCGCCCCCTTCGAGCCGGCCGCGCTGCCAGCGGGCGAAGTCGCCGTACTGGACGACGCTGTCGGGCGGCCCGAGAGTTGATCGGAGAGTTGCGTCACCGCTTCGCCGCGCGGCGTAGAGCACCGTGAGCTCCCGCCAGAGCACGCCCAGGGACCAGCCATCGAAGACGATGTGGTGGATGTTGAGCACCAGGTCGTGCTCGCTCTCCGACCGGCGGACCAGGAGCGCGCGGAACAGGGGACCGGTGGCGAGATCGAACGAACGGCTCCCCTCCTCCGCCAGGAGACGCGCCGCCTCCGCGGCGCGGTCAGCCGGTTCCAGGGCGCGGAGGTCGCGCATCACCAGGGAGAAACCGGCGGTGGGATCGTCCAGGATCCGCTGGAAGGGGCGGCCGTCGGCCTCGGTGAAGACCGTGCGCAACGATTCATGGCGCGCGACCAGGTCGCAGAGCGCCCCGTAGAGCGCCGTCCGGTCGAGCGGCCCGTCGATCCGGTAGGTGAACGGCATGTTGTACGCCGCACTGCCCGGCTGCAGCCGGTCGAGCAGCCACAACCGCTGCTGGGCGTAGGAAGCCGGGACCGGCTCACCCGCTGGACGCCGGGGGATGCCTGCACGGCTCCTCCCGGCGGCCGGCTCGCGAGCCGTGCGGCGTCGCATCAGCAGCTCGGAGAGCTGGTCCGAGCTCAGCTTTCCGTCGCGCGGTTTCCGGGTATCGAACCCCTGGCCTTGTCGCGTCATCGCTCCTCCACTCCCTCCCGAGATACACCCCCGGCAGCGGCAGCCTCCCTGACCGCCCGTCCGGACCGCTCCGCGGCCCGTTCCGCCGCCCGCCCATCGGCGGGCCGGCGCTGTCGTCCAGATGTCTACTCCGTGGTGGCTACCCTCTCCGCCCGCGGCCCCCGCACCGTGGACCGTCCTTCAAGCTTCTTTCGCTTCCCGGCCTGTCGCCGGCCGCTCTCCGAGCTCATACCCCCACCTCCGATTCGAGCTCTGCTTCCATCTCCTGCAACGCCCGCTCCCCCATGGAGCGGGTCAAGCCCTCCACCGTCGGGGTCTCGAAGATCACCTGGAGCGGCAGCTCGAGACCGAACTCCTCTCCGAGCCGGGACAGCACCCGTGTGGCCAGCAGCGAGTGACCGCCCAGGTCGAAGAAATCGTCCTGCACGCCGATTCCCTCGATGCCCAGGACCTCTTCCCAGATCTCCGCCACCAGCGCCTCGAGCGGCGTCCGCGGCGCCAGGAAGTCCTCGCGCTCACCGTCGAGGAGGCCGTCGGGCTCCGGCAGGGCCCGCCGGTCGACCTTGCCGTTGGCGTTGAGCGGGAAGCGCTCCAGGAGGACGAAGGCTCCGGGCACCATGAACGTCGGGATCCGGGTGCTGAGCCACGCCCGGAGGTCCGCCGTCGCGAGCTCCGCGGGCGCGCCGCCTTCCGCGGTTTCGCCCTCCGCCGCCGGCTCCGGCACCACGTACGCCACCAGCTCCTTGCCGCTCCGGGCCTCGGAGACCGTCACCAGGGCGCCGGCGATCCGCGGGTGCGCGCGGAGCGCCAGCTCGATCTCTCCCGGCTCGATGCGGAACCCCCGCACCTTGACCTGGCCGTCGTTCCTCCCGACGAAGCCGAGGGTGCCGTCCGGCAGCCAGCGCACCAGGTCGCCGGTCCGGTACAGGCGCTCCCCAGCGCCGGCGCCGAACGGGTGCGGTACGAAGCGCTCCGCGGTCAGGGCCGGCCGTCCGACGTAGCCGCTGGCCAGGCCGTCGCCTCCAACGAGTAGCTCGCCGACCACGCCCACCGGCACCGGCCGCATCCGCGCGTCGGCCACGAAGGCGCTGGAGTTGCCGATCGGCCGGCCGATGGGCAAGGCAGCGGTCCAGTCCCGATCCCTGGGCACCGGATGGAAGGTGCTGTAGGTGGTGTTCTCCGTCGGCCCGTAGACGTTGCTCAGCACCAGATCGGGGCAGTGCTCGAGGGCCCGCCGGAAGTGCTCGGGCGACGCCTGCTCGCCACCGGTGGCGAGCTGCAGCAAACCGGACAGGGCGCCGGGACGGTCCTCGACCACCTGGTTGAACAGGGCCGTGGTCAGGAAGAGCGTGGTCACCCGCTGGCGCGCCAGGACCTCCTCCAGCCGCTTGGGCGACGGCGCCTCGCGCGGGAACTGAACCAGCCGGGCGCCGGTCAGGAGCGGGCCCCAGATCTCCATGGTCGCCGCATCGAACGAGACCGACGCCATCTGGAGCATGGCGCGGTCGGGTTCCAGGTAAGTGTGGTCGGCTCCGACGACCAGGCGGACGACGCCGCGCTGAGGGATGACGGAGCCCTTGGGCCGGCCGGTGGAGCCGGAGGTGTAGATGACGTAGGCGGCGTCCTCTGCGCCCATGCACCCGGTCCCCGCCGGAAGCCCACAGATCCTCCCGGCGTCCGACTGGTCGAGGCACAGGGTGACGGTCTCCTCACCCGCGGGGATCTTGCCCTCGAGGGCGCTCGTCGTCACCAGGACCCGGGTACCCGTGTCCTCCAGCATGAAGCGGAGGCGCTCCTGCGGATAGTCGGGATCGAGCGGCACGTAGGCGCCGCCGGCCCGCACCACCCCGAGGAGCGTCGCCACCAGGCCGACCGAGCGCTCGAGCGCCACGGCGACCGGTGTGCCCGGCCCGACCCCGGCGGCGACCAGCCGGGCGGCCACCAGGCCGGCCAGCCGGTCCAGGGCGGCGAAAGTGACCTGCTCTCCGCCGTCCGCACCGGTGACCAGAGCCACCGCGTCCGGGCGCTCCGCCACCTGGCGGGCGAACAGGGTGTCGAGCCCCGCCTGGCGTGGATACGGAGTCGTCCGGCCGGCCCATTCCCGGGTGACCAGGGCCTCCTCGCACGGGTCGAGCAGCGGCAGCTCCGACAGGCGGAGCGCCGGGTCCTTCACCGCCGCCTCGGCCAGGCGCAGGTAGCTGCGCAGCCAGCGCTCGGCGCTCGTCCGGTCGAACAGGTCGGTGTTGTACTCGATCGTGCACCGGGTCCGGCCGGCGGTCCGGCGGACGATCAGGGTGGCGTCCCACTTCGCGCTCCGGATGGTCAGCTTCCGCGACGCGAGGCCGATCCCGGGGGCCAGCTCCCGCGGCAGGTCGGAGAACGAGTCGACGGTGAACCCGACCTGGACCAGGGGGCTGAAGCTCGCGTGGCGCTCCGGCTTGACCTCTTCGACCAGGCGCTCGAACGACAGGTCCTGGTGCTCGAAGGCACCGAGGCAGGCGGCCCGGGTGCGCCCCAGCAGCTCCGCCACCGTCGGGTCGTCCGTCAGGTCGCCGCGGAGCACCAGGGTGTTGACCAGCATGCCGATCAGGCCCTCGGTCTCCGCGCGCTCGCGACCGGACGCCGCCCCGCCGACCAGCACCCGGTCGGTCCCGGCCAGGCGGCCGAGGAGCGCATGCCAGAGCGCCAGGTACCCCATGAACTCCGTGGCGCCGTGGGAGCGGACCAGCTCGTGCAACGAGTCGAACAGCGCCGGGAGCATTTCGAGCGACACGGCATCGCCGCGGAAGCTCTGGTGCGCCGGGCGAGGCCGGTCCGCCGGCAGGCGGAGCAGCGTCGGGTAGCCCGCCAGCTCGTCCCGCCAGAAGGCAGCGGAGCGCTCCAGCGAGCTCTCGGTCGACTGTTCCTCCAGCCAGGCGGCGTAGTCGGCATACTGGAGCTCCGGCTCGGGCAGGGGCGACGGGCGGCCGGCGGCGAATGCGGGATAGAGCTGGCGCACCTCGTCGACCAGGACGCCCAGCGACCAGCCGTCGAACACGATGTGATGGACGGTGACCAGCCACACGAGCTCCGCCGGAGCGAGACGCAACAGGCGGCTCACCAGCAGCGGGCCGCGCGCCAGGTCGAAGCTCCGGGAGGCTTCGTGGGCGATGGCGGCCTCGACGGCTGCCCGGCGGTCCTCCACCGCCAGGTGCGACAGGTCCTCGGTGTCGAAAGCCAGATCGGGCTCGGGCCGGAAGATCTGCATCGGCTCGCCGTCGACGCGGTCGAAGACGGTACGCAGGGACTCGTGGCGTGCCACGACCTCGCGCAGGGCGGCCTCCAGGGCTGCGCTGTCGACCGGTCCGTAGAGGTCGAACGCGAAGGGGATCGTGTATGCGGCCGATCCGGCGTCGAGCCCCTGGATGAACCAGAGCCGACGCTGGGCGGGAGCGAGCGGCAACGCCTCCTCGCCCACTTCCCCTTCGGTGGCCGAGTGCGCTGGATAGACGGGTGGCATCGTCATGGTTCAGTGCCCCTACAATTCGGCCCGATCGGGCCAGCCGGAAGGTGGAGAAGCAAACGACCAACAAGCCAATGCAGCAGATACCCTGCTGCGTCACTACAGGAAAAGTGCAGTCTCTACGAGGAAGCGGGACAAATCCGGTTCATCGATTCCTCCGTATAACCCTTCGCCGGGCTTTTTTCATGACCGCCGGAGTCGCCTTTTCCCCGTCCTCCTGGCCGGTACCCGGCGACCCCGCCTGGGCGGCGGCGACCACGGCCGCGAACCGGCGGACCGTGGAGGCCTCGAACAGGCGATTCATCGACAGGTCGACCCCGTCCTCCGAACGCAGCCTGGCGACGACACGGGTCGCGAGGAGGGAGTGCCCCCCGAGGTGGAAGAAGTCGTCCTCGGCCCCCACCCGCTCGAGATCGAGGACCTCCGCCCAGAGCGCCGCCACCCGGCGCTCCGCCGCGGTCGCCGGCTCGACATAGCCGCTGCCGGCAAGCCGGTCCTCGTCCGACGGCGCCGGCAGCAGCCGCCGGTCCACCTTGCCGTTGGTGGTCAACGGCAGGCGGTCGAGAACCACGAAGGCCGACGGCACCATGAACGCCGCCACCCGCTCGGCCAGGTGGTCCCGCAGGGCGGACGCATCGGGTGCCTCCTCGGCCGCGCTGACCACGTACGCCACCAGCGCCTTCTGCCCCGCGACCTCACGGGCCACGACCACCGCGTCGGCGATCGCCGGATGGCTGGCCAGCGCCCCCTCGATCTCCCCGATCTCGATCCGGAAGCCACGGATCTTGACCTGGGTGTCGGTCCGGCCCAGGAAGTCGAGGGTCCCGTCCGTGCGCCAGCGCGCCAGGTCGCCGGTCCGGTAGAGACGGCCTCCGGGGCGGCCGCCCGGGAGGTGCGCGAACGGGTCCGGCACGAAGCGCTCGGCGGTCAGGGCGGGGCGGTTGAAGTACCCCCAGGCGAGACCGTCGCCGCCGGTCATCAGCTCGCCCGGTACCGTCTCGGGCACCGCCCGGAGGGCGCGGTCGACGACGAAGACCTGGGTGCCGGCGATCGGCCGACCGATCGGCAGCGGCTCGGGCACGGCCGGGGTCCGGGGGGTGCCGCCGAGGGCGTGGCATGTGGTGTAGCACGCGTTCTCGGTCGGCCCGTAGACGTTGTAGACGGTCATCTCCGGGTGGCGCTCCAGCACCCGGCGGAAGTGGGCCGGCGAGGCCACGTCGCCGCCGACGAACAGGAGCTCGACCGACGCGAGCGCGTCGACCGCCTCCTCGGCCACCTGGTGGAAGAGGCCCGTGGTGAGCAGCACGATGTCCACGTCGCCCTCGACCAGCCACCGGCCGATCTCGCTCACGGCCGGCGGCCCGGGCGGCGGCAGGAACAGCCGCCCGCCGTTGAGCAGGGCCCCCCAGATCTCGAAGGTGGCCGCGTCGAACGCCACCGAGGCGAGCTGGAGGAAGGTCTGCTCCGGGCCCAGTTGCGCGAAGTCCGTCCCGAGCACCAGGTGAACGATCGCCCGGTGGGGGATGGCCGCGCCCTTCGGTCGGCCGGTCGAGCCCGAGGTGAACATCACGTAGGCCAGGTCGTCGCCGCAGGTGGCCACCGGCGGCGGCGTCTCGGGCGCGCTCGCCAGCGCCTCCCGGCCCTCCGGGTGGTCCAGGACGAGCGCTGGAAAGCCCGCCACCGCCGTCCCGAAGCCCTCCACCAGAGAGCTCGTGCCGACCAGCGCTTCGACCCCTGCGTCATTCACGATGGCCGCGATGCGCTCCGCCGGGTACCGCGCGTCGAGCGGCACGTAGGCGCCGCCGGCCTTGATCACGCCCAGGGTCGCCGCGATCAGGTCCGCCGAGCGCTCCAGGGCGAGGGCCACGCGGGTTCCCCGCACGACGCCCAGACGCGCCAGAGCACGGGCGATCCGGTTCGCCCGCCGGTCGAGGTCCCGGTAGGTGACGTCGCCGTCCGCGGCCGAGAGCGCGGTCGCGCCCCCCCGCGCGGCGGCCACCGCCTCGAACAGCGCGCCGAGACCGACGTCGCGCGGCACCTCGGCGGGGCCGCCCATCCAGCCCTCGGCCAGCGGCCGCAGTGCGGCCTCGCCCCGCCCGGCGGCAGGCACCAGTGGAATCTCCGAGACAGGCCGGTCGGGATGCTCCGCCGCGCCCGCAAGCGCCGCCGCGAACAGGTCCACCCAGACCTGCGCAGTGGCGCGGTCGAACAGGTCCGCGTTGTACTCGAGCCGGGCACGGTCGGCCTGCCGGTCCATCAGCAGCGCGACCTCGGTCTTCGAGGTCTCGGGCCGGTGCTCGACGGGGGTGAATGCGATGCCCGGAGCCAGCTCGGGATCGGTCAGTCGGGTGGTGTCCATGGCGAACGCGATCGCGTCCAGGCCAGCGCCTTCGCGCTCCGGCCGGAGGTCCCGGACCAGCAGGTCGAACGGCACCTGGTGCTCCATCGCATCGGCCGTCGTCCGCCGCACCCGATCGAGCAGCTCGCGGAAGGTCGGATCGTCCGCGAAGTCACCGGGCAGCAAGAGATAGTTGGCGAAGAAGCCGATCAGGGATTCGGCCTCCCGGCGCTGGCGGCCGGCCACCGCCGAGGCCACGAGGATCTCGTCCTGGCCGGTGATCCGGTGGAGCAGGAGCTGCCAGACGGCGACCAGGGCCATGAACAGCGTGGCCCCCTCCGTCGCCGCCGCGGCGGCCAGGCGGGCGACCGCGTCCGGCGGCAGATCGGCGGCGACGGTGGAGCCGCGGAAGCCGCGCCGTCCCTGGCGCGGCCGGTCGGTCGGCAGACGCACGGGCTCCGGGGCGTCCCCCAGGAGATCGCGCCAGAAGCGCAGATGGCGCTCCAGCTCCGGCCCCTGGTAGAGGGCGTCTTCCCAGGCGGTGTAGTCGGCGTACTGGAGACGCGCGGGCGGTACGGAGCGGGTCTGCCCCGCACACCGCGCCCGGTACTCCGCGCCGAGGTCGTCGAGCAGCAGGCTCACCGACCAGCCATCGAAGACGATGTGGTGGATGGTGAGCAGCCAGGCGTAGCGCCATCTCTCCCCGTCTCCGGCCGGCGGCAGGCGGAGAAGCTGGGAGCGAAGCAGCGGGCCGGACGCCAGGTCGAACGGCCGCCGCTCCTCCTCGATCCGCAGACGCGCGACCTCGGCGCCGGCCGCGGCCGGATCCAGGGCGGACAGGTCCGCCCGCTCGATGGAGAGCACGCGGGAGACCCAGGAGGCCGGACGGATGACCTGGACCGGCGCCCCGTCCTCGGCCGCGAAGGTGGTCCGGAGCGCCTCGTGCCGTTCCACGACGGCGCAGAGGGCGGCTTCGAGGGCCACCGGGTCGAGCCGGGCGTCCGCGCCGCCGGTGATCTCGTACGCGAACGGGATGTTGTAGGCGCAGAGCGCCGGCTCCGCCTCGTGGAGCAGCCAGAGCCGCCGCTGAGCCGCCGACGCCGGCAGCACGTCGCCGTCCGGGCCCTGCCGGCGCTCGGCCCGCGGAATGGTCTCGAGCGGCCGCGCGGCACCGCATCCGTCACCGCCCTCCGCCAGGCGCTCCGCCAGGGTGCGGACCGTCCGCGCCTCGAGCAGGGTCCGGAAGGGGACCTCCAGGCCGACCGTCGTCCGCAGCCGTGTCGCGATCCGCGTCGCCAGCAGGGAGTGGCCGCCCAGGGCGAAGAAGTCGTCTTCCGCGCCCACCCGCGGCAGCTCGAGCACCTCGGCCCAGACCGCCGCCAGGTCGCGCTCCAGCCCCTCCGCCGGCTCGACGTAGCCGCCGGCCTCGAGGCGGTGCTCGGCAGTCGGCTCGGGCAGAGCCCGGCGGTCGATCTTGCCGTTGCGCGTCAACGGGAAGCGCTCGAGAACGACGAACGCCGTCGGGTGCATGTACTCGGGCAGGCGCCCGTCCAGGAAGGAGCGCAGCTCCCGGGAATCGAGCCGATCGGGCCCATCGCGCCGATCACCCTCCGCGACGAAGTAGGCGACCAGCGCCTTGGCCCCCGCGACCTCGCGCGGCAGCACCACCACCTCACTCACCGCCGGATGCTCCGCCAGGGCTTTCTCGACCTCTCCCGGCTCGATGCGGAACCCGCGGATCTTCACCTGGTGGTCGTTCCGGCCCAGGAAGTCCAGCCGACTGTCCGGACGCCAACGGACCAGGTCGCCGGTGTGGTAGAGCCGCTCCCCGGGACGCTCCGCGAACGGGTTCGGGACGAACCGGGCGGCGGTCAGCCCCGGCCGGCGCCAGTAGCCCCAGGCGAGACCGTCGCCGCCGACCAGGAGCTCGCCGGCGGTACCCACGGGTACCAGGCGGAGCGCCGCGTCGGCCACGTAGACGGTCGAGTTGGCGATCGGCCGGCCGATCGTGACCGGCTCCTCCACCGCGGACGCCGTCGCCATCGGGTCGAACGTGGAGAAGGTGGTGTTTTCCGTCGGTCCGTAGCAGGCGGTCAGGGTGATCCCGGGGCAGGTTTCGAGCGCCTGGCGGCAGCGGCCGGGCGAGATGACGTCGCCACCGGTCATCACGTGCCGGGTAGTCGCCATGCTCTCCGGCCGCTCTTCGACCAGGCGGTGGAACAAGCCGGTGGTGATCCAGAGGAGCGTCACCCGCTGCCTGGCGACCACCCGCTCCAGCTCGTCCAGCGCCGGTGGGCCCGGCCGGAACAGCACCAGCCGGCCGCCGGTCAGGAGCGGACCCCAGACCTCGAAGGTGGTGGCGTCGAACGAGGTCGCGGCGAGCTGGAGGAGGGTCTCGTCCGGCCCGAGCTCGGCACAATCGGTCTCCCGCACCAGCCGCGCCACCGCCCGCTGCGGTACGGCGACGCCCTTCGGTATGCCGGTCGAGCCGGACGTGTAGGTGATGTAGGCGAGGTCGTCCGGACCGGACTGGGCCTCCTCCGCCGGCACGGGCCGCTCGCCGGCCGCCCCGGCGTCCGCCACCATCGCCTCGTCGACGCGGACCACGGTGATGCCCTCCGGCACGGCGAGCCGCGCCAGCGACGGCGCGTCCACCAGCAGCACCCGCGGGGCGACATCCGCGAGCATCCAGGCGAGGCGCTCCGCCGGGTAGTCGGCGTCGAGTGGCACATAGCCGCCTCCGGCGCGGAGAACCGCCAGCATGCCGACCACCATCTCGATCGAGCGCTCGACCGCCAGTGCGACCGGCGCGCTCCGCGTCACCCCGGCGGCGACCAGCCGCTCGGCCAGGGCGGCCGACAGCGCGTCGAGCGCCCCGTAGGTCATCTGCCGTTCCTTCGGGTCGGAGCCCGCCGCCAGGGCCACCGCGTCGGGCCGCAGAGCGACCTGCTCGGCGAACAGCGCGGCGAGCCCACAGTCGTTCGGATAGGGTGTTCGGCGGCCAGCCCACGCACCGAGGAAGAGGCGCGCCTCCCGCTCCGTCACCGCCTGCGTGTTCGTCTCTCGATCCCGTCCCAGGGTCAGAGTGTCTTCCATCGCCGTGCCCTCTGCGAGGAGGGCACGCGATCACCTGGATGGGAAATCGCTCCGGCCACGTGCCGGGGCGACAGATCTGCGGGCGCGATCGGGCACCTCCCCCCTACCACCCCGGAAGTGCCGGTCGCCCGTTGAAGAGTGACAGATTTCTCGTACCTCTTCGCGCGCCACGCTCCAGCAATCGATGCTATGCTCCGCCGCCGATGACCTCGGCGACCGGCTTCGTGATCTTCCCGTTCCTCCTGCTGCTCGGCACCGTCCCCGGCTGCGGCGACACCCGCCCGCCGGCTGCGCACGGGGAGAGCGCGTCCCTCCCCTGGGCCAACCCGGAGCCCTGGGCGACGGGCACGGGCCCGGTCGCCGCCTACTTCCACGCCGAGGGCCCGCAGGAGCGTGCCGCCGCGGTCGAGCGGATCGTCCACCTCCCGGGCTATCGGCCCGAACGGCTGGGCGAGCTCCTCCACGGTGCCGGGCTGTTCCGGCCGGTCGCTCCGGGCGCCGGCGGCTTGACCCAGGTCATCGTGCCGGTGGGCTACGACCGCGCCCGCCGGGTCTACGTGCGCGTTCCCACGGGCTACGATCCGGCGCGGCCGTGGCCGCTGATTCTCGCCTACCACGGCGGCGGGGGCGACGGCCCCGAGATGATCGCCTCGCTGGAGCGCCTGCTCGGCGCGGAGCGGGACCGCTACGTGATCGCGGCTCCCAGCCACTACCGGCAGACCAGCCTCGACCATCCGCGGCCGGTCTCCTCCGAGCACCTGGCGGTGCTCCACGCGCTCCGCGGGCTGGTCCATCTCGACGCGGACCGGGTCTACGTCACCGGATACTCCCTCGGCGGCTACACCGCCTGGCACCTGGCGACCTTCCAGGCGGATCGCTTCGCCGCGGCCGTACCGATGGCGAGCACCTTCGGGTCCCTGGGCGGTCCCGAGGGCGTCTGGACCGAGCTGTTCGCCAACTTCCGCGGCCTGCCGATCCTGAGCGTCTGGGGCGGCCGCGACCGCCTCGACGTGCCCGACCTGAACGCCCGCGGCTCGGCCGGCTCGATGGCCCAGTGCAACCGCCGGCTCGGCACCCTGCTGAGAGAGCACGGCGCGACGAGCGTCGTCCACTACGTGGTGCCTCGGGCCGGCCACGGCGGCGCCCAGCCGCCCCGGGAGCTGTTGCTCACCTTTTTGCGCAAGGAGCGAGCACCGGCACCGCGGACGGTCGAGCACCACTTTCGCTACATCCACCAGGGGCACGCCTACTGGATCGAGGGGCACCAGTGGCAGGGCGACCTGTGGGACGAGCCCTGGCCCGGGGGCTCGCCGGCCGTCCGAAGCGACGCGAACGACCCCGCGTGGCGCGCCATCCGGGAGCGGTTCGGATCGATCCGCGGCACCGTGGAGAGCACGGGCGGGACCCAGCGGATCGAGCTGTCGACCCGCCACCTGGCAGAGCTGACCGTCTGGATCGAAGACGGGATGATCGATTGGGACCGGCCGGTGACCGTGGTCCACAACGGCCGGCAGGTCTTCACCGGGCGCCTGGAGCGCGACCCGGGCGTGGCGCTGGCCCAGGCCCGGCGGACCCGGGACTTCGATCGCCTGCGCTGGGCGGGGGTCCGGATCGACGCCGCGGCCGGAACCGCGCGCGCGGTCACACCGGAGGACCGCTTCCCGCCGGTGCTCCGCGAGGTTTTGCCTTAGAGGCGGAGCGTCCGGAGACCTCCCGGACGCCCCGCTCCCGAGGGTGGACTCAGCGCGCCGGCACCCGCCGGCACTCGGAGCCGGAGCCCGGGTCGCAGACCGGGTGCAGGTCGACCGCCGCGGCGGGTGGAGCCGTGCTCGGACAGAGCGCGCCACTGGGGTCGGCACCGCAGCCGACCTTCTGCCAAACGGCGACCGGGCCGGCCACCAGGCCGTCCACGATCCGGCTCGCCCACTGACCCATCTGCTCGAGCGGCAGGCTCCAGGACGTGGCGGCGGGCGTCGACACCGTCGCCTGCGGTGACGGCGCGGCCAGCACGAGCGCCGGAGTGAGGAGCACCGCCAGGACCGCGGCGGCAACGATCAGAGCCCTCGCTTGCTTCGTCGGTAGCATCGTTCCTCCTTGCCACGCGGAGTCACAGCGACCCCCGTGGTCGCCGGATCCGCGGATTCTTGTCTCGTGGGAACGGCTTCGGTCGTCGAGGAGGGGGGACGCGCGGTGAGAGTCGGCGGTGGAATGAGACCGCACGCGGCCTCCGGAGACCACTCGGGCCCTCCTCCCGGACGGTGCTACGACAGACGGGGAAAGGCCAGGTAGGGGTTGTTGCGCGCCCGCTCGAAGTAGTGGATGAGCCGATGGAGCAATCCGACGGTGACCTCCTCGGCCGCCGCGGCACTCTGGAAGAGGGCGAGGGCCGCCAGCGCGTGACGGTGGATCTGCCGGGACGCGAACACCGGAACGAGCTCGGTCGCCAGCTCCCGCACCTCCTCGCTCCGGCCCTCCTCCAGGAGCAGCGCGGCGAGCTCGAGGCTGACGAGAGTGTAGTCGTAGGCGATCTCGCGGTCGACGAACCCCTGGCGAGCCTGGCAAAAGAGCTCCTCCGCCCGCTCCGGATCGCCGCCGGCCTGCCGCGGCCGCGCCGCCAGCCGAGCCGCCAGCCAGATCCGGCGCTGGTCCATCCAGAAGTCGTCCCCGAAGTCGCGGTAGGCACTCTGGAGCTCCGCGAAGCGCTCCTCCGCCGCGGCGTAGCGCTCCATTTCCACGAGCGCGACGACCAGCGTATGACTCGCCATCAACCAGAGGCGCGGCTCACGGCCGGCCAGCAGCTCGATCGCGCGCTCGAGGGGCTCGACGGCGCCCTCGGGATGCCCGGAATCTGCCATCACCTTGCCGAGCTGGATCGAGACCCGGCCCTCGTCCACGCCGGTGAGGTGCCGGCGGCACAGGGCGAGCGCTTCGCGGAAGATCGCCTCCGCCTCGTCGTAGCGGTTCTGGTCCAGGCGCAGGGAGCCGTAAAGACCGAGCAGCTCGACGGCGGGAGCGGGGTTGCCGCTGCCGTCCGCCAGGAACTCCCGGGCGCTGCGCATCGCCCGCTCGGCCTCGAACAGGTCGAGCCCCACCCGGTGCGCATTGGCGAGCGCCGCACAGGCGGTCGCCCGGACGTCGGCCGCGAGCAACCGCGGATAGCCCGCGACCTCGAGCCGGTCACCGACCTCGACGGCCAGGCGCCCCAGCGCCGCCGCATGGGAGGGATCGTGGAACACCTCCTGCCGTGCCCTCTCTGCCAGCTCTCGGGTGAGCTCGAGGGTGTGGTAACGCGTCGTCTGGCGAATCGTCTCCGCGCGCTCTTCGGCCGGTAGGCGGAGAAGCTCTTCGGCCAGTCCCGGTGCCGCCCGGCGCTCCCCGTCGAACAGCAGGGACCAGGCCCGGATGCGCTCCGCCACGCCGTCGAGCATCGCTGTGGACGGCGCGGCCTCGTGCAGGATCGCCTGACCGGTGTGGCGGCGGGCCGCGGCCGCGCCCGCGGCGAGGTGGTGGCGGAAGGCGACCAGGCACCGGCCGCAGCCCCCCAGCAGGTGCGCCGCCGCCGGTTCGCTCGGGTCCGGATCCGCCGCCAGGCGTTCACAATCCAGAGTGCTCAGATGTCCGTACACGGTTCTCTCTCGAGCTTCGCGCCACCATCGGCCCGGAGCCTCCTCCGTCCGCTCGTCTGATCCGATCGGATCGCAAGGAACCCTAACACAGGAGATCGCAGAAAAACATCACTTGCTTACCCGTCTGCCAGCTCGATCGCAGACGCGAGATCCGGCGGAATCGGCACCGCGTGCACCGTGGGCTCCAGGCGGCAGCAGACGGAGGTGAGCCGCCCCTCGGCGAGGATCTCGTCGCCCCGCCGGAAGGTGAATGCAAAGGTCAGGGAGCTCGTCCCCCGGTCGACGATCCGCGTCCGGATCTCGACCTCGTCTCCGCAGCGGGCAGGGCGGCGATAGTCGCAGGTGGCGGCGACGCGCGGCCAGGTCAGAGGGACGCCGTCGTCCCCCGTCCAGGAGACCGGATGCCCCAGGGTCTCGCGGAAGCGGTGCTCGGCGGTCTCCATGAAGACGAAGAAGCGCGCGAAGTGGACGATCCCGGCCATGTCGGTGTCCGCGAACTCCATCCGCCGCCGGGTCAGGTGCTCGCGCATGCTCACGGCTCCAGCGCGGTCACGTCGTCCGCCACCGCCCCCTTCTCGCCCGACCGGAGGGTGAGCTCGAGCACCAGCTCCCGGTTGGGAAGATCCCGGTGCAGGCTCTCGTCCTCGAGCGCGGTGACGTGGAGGAACGCCGTCGCATAGGGCGAGTCCGGGTGGCGCGAGTCGAGCGTCCAGAGGTTGTCGCTGATCCTGCGCAGGAAGCGCACGAATCCATACCCCTTCTCCGGGTCGAACCAGTGGCAGGTGCCACGGACCCGGGATCCCTCCTCGCCCCACGGCTTGCGCTCGTCCCCTTCGGCCTGGAGCGGCAGGAGATCGGGGATCAGGTAGCCGGACATGTAGAGGTCGGCCTGGTTCTGGAGCAGGCTCGAGACGTTGGTGAACGCCACCACCTCGGCGCGCAACCCCCGGTTCTGGAGCGCTTCGACGACCTTGGTGAAGTCGCCGTCGCCGGAGACCAGCACCACCCGGTCCAGCTTCTCCGACTGGAGCAGCATGTCCACCGCCATGTCCAGGTCGGCGTTGGCCTTGCCGTAGCGCTCGCCGGCCGCGTCCCGGTACCAGCGGATCGGCTTCTCCACCACCTTGAACCCGGCGTCGCGCATCCGGTGGTGGAACTCGAGCACCCGCTCGTAGGTCGGGTCGCCAGAGCGAGCCCGCTCCTCGTCGAAGCGCACGTAAGCATTCATGCGCAGCGGATCGCCGCCGCCGCGGCAGGCGAACTGGCGCAGGATGTCGTACTGCATCCCGCGGCCCCCGTTCATGGTGATGTTCTCGACGTCGACGTAAATCCCGATCTTCCGATCCACCCATTCCTCCCGTGCTGCTCAGAGCTCCTGATCGCCGTGCCCGCCATCCGGCGGGTCCCGCTTCGAGTGCGACATTCTCCCCTGCCACGGCCGCCGCTCCAAACGGTGGTTTCGTGTTCACCGCGCCGCGGGAGCGCCGGGCACGACGGTGAGCAGACCGGCCGCCGCCACCAGAGCCAGGCCAGCGCCCAGGGCGAACGCCGCCAGTGGCCCGAGCGCGTGCCACGCGGCACCGAAGAGAACCGAGGCCGGCAGCGCCCCGACACCAACCGCCAAGTAGAACCAGCCGAACGCCGCACCCCGCCGCGCCGTCGGCACCAGGTCGGCGACGAAGGCCCTTTCGGCGCCCTCGGTGAGTGCAAAGAACAGACCGTAGACCCCGAACAGGGTCCATACTTGCCAGCTCTGCCGGGCCAGTCCGAAGCCGAGGTAGACCCCGGCGTAGAGCAGCCAGCCGGCGACGATCGGGCCGCGCCGGCCCCACCGGTCCGAGAGCATCCCGCCCGGCGTGCTGGCCAACGACTTGACCAGGTGCAACAACGACCACAGGAGCGGTACGACCTCGGGCGCGACGCCAAGACGCACCGCCCGCAGGAGCAGGAACGCGTCCGCCGAATTGCCCAGAGTGAACAGGAAGAGGAACGCCAGGTAAGCCCAGAATGGCCGCGGCATCAGCCCGGCGCTCCGGCGCAGGAGCGCCCAGGTGACGGCGCCGGATTCATTCTCTCCCCGCGCGGTCCCGTCGTCTGCGGTGCGCCGCTCCGAGCGGGTCGCCGGCTCGCGCACCCAAACGACGACCACCAGGACGGACAGCGCGCCGGGGACCGCCGCCCACAGGAAGACGCTCCGCGGCCCGAGCCCGACCCAGTGCAGGAGTGCGAAGGCGACCAGGGGGCCGACCAGAGCGCCGGCGTGGTCGGCCGCGCGATGGAAGCCGAAGGCCCGCCCGCGGGACCCGGGATCGGCCACGTCGCCGATGAGCGCGTCCCGGGGCGAGGTGCGGAGGCCCTTGCCGACCCGATCGGCGACCCGAACCGCCAACACCTGCCAGGCCGCCTGAGCCAGGCCGATCAAGGGTCGTACGAGCGCCGCCAGGGCGTAGCCGCCGACGACCAGCGGTTTGCGCCGCCGCGCGCGGTCCGACAGCCAGCCGCTGACCAGCTTGAGCAGCGCCGCGGTCGACTCCGCCGCGCCCTCCACCACGCCGAGCGTGACCGCGCCGGCGCCGAGGGTCGTCGTCAGGAAGACCGGCAACAACGGGTAGATCATCTCGCTGGCGAAATCGGTCAGGAAGCTCACGGCGCCCAGGGCGACGACCGTGGGCGGCAGGAAGCCGCCCGGGTGGGTTCCCGCCGGGCGTGGTGCCGGCGGCTCGGCCGCAGAGCCGCCGCTCAACCCAGGCCCCGACGGCGCGCCGCCACGGCGTAGATCGCGGCCCCGACCAATGCGCCGACGACGTTGAAGATCACGTCATCGACGTCACTCGCCCGGCCCGGGACGCCGAGCTGGATCAGCTCGACTGCCGCCGAAAGGAACAGGGAAAGGCCGCCGACCAGGGCCAGGCGGAGGACCGGCCGAACGGCCCCCGCGGCCCCGGCGATACAGAGCCCGAACGGAAGGAAGAGGACCAGGTTGCCGAGCACGTCGGTGGTCAGGTAGCGGAGCAGGAGAGGCCGGTTCCTGGCGCCACTGAACAGGGCGCGGAGGGCGCGCCCGTGGTGCTCCAGGGGCTTGAGGTTGACGCTCGCCGGCACCTCGCCCGGCCGAAGGGTCAGCACCAGAATCGCCGCGACCGCGACCACCGCCGCCGCCAGCCAGACCCGGCGTGCGGTCCGGCCCGGCCGGATGCGGGCACGCCGGGGGGTACGCCCGTTCGGCGCCCCACCCGCGCGCCTCTCGCCGCTGGACGGCCGGCGCCGGCTCATGCCTCGACCGCGGACCGCGGCGCGCCCGTCCCCCGGAGGACGATCCTTCCCGTGACCCCTTCATCAGCCCCCGGAGGCGCCAGCTCGACCAGCCGGACCGGCGTCAGCGCCCCCGGGCCGCAGGACCCACCCGCCTCCCCAGTGCCGCCCCCGGCGCACGCTCCGACGCGCAGGTAATTGTCACTGGTGCCCAGCAGCCGACCGTCCCGCAGCTCCTCCCAGAGCACCGGCACCGTCCCACCCACCTGCGCCTCCTGAAAGCACCGCTCCGCCACCGCCGCGGTCTCCAACATGCGGGCGGTGCGCTCCTTGATCACCGGCGGCGCGACGTGACCGGGCAAACGGGCCGCCTCCGTGCCCGGGCGGGCCGAGTAGGAAAAGACGTGGGTCCGGGCGAAGCCGGCCTGCTCGACGAACCGGCGGCTCGCCTCGTACTCCTCTTCCGTCTCCCCGGGGAAGCCGACGATCACGTCGGTGGTGACGGCGATCCCGGGAACCGCGCCCCGGATCTCCGCCACCAGGTCGGCGTAGACCGCCGTCGTGTAGGGCCGGCGCATGCGCTTGAGCGTCGTGTCACAGCCGCTCTGAAGCGACATGTGGACATGGCGGCAAACCCGCGGATGGTCCAGCAGCCCGAGCAGGCGGCGGTCGAAGGCCCACGGCGCCAGGGACGTCAAGCGCAGACGCGCGACGTCCGTCTCCGCCAGGAGCGCCACGACCAGGTCGTGGAGTGTGTGGCCCTGCCAGCGGTAGTGGGAGATCTGGACGCCGGTGACCACCACCTCCCGGTAGCCCTGGGCGACCATCGACCCCACCTCCGCGACCACGTCGGCGATCGGCCGGCTCCGCTGCCGGCCGCGGGTCGACGGGATGATGCAGAACGCACACCGCATGTTGCAGCCGTCCTCGATCTTGACCAGCGTCCGCGTGTTGCCGAAGGCGAGCGGGACGAACGGCAGCGGGTCGCCGGCGGCCGCAGTGTCCGGCCGCGCCGCCCGGAGCTCCGGGAAGGCCTCGTGGACCAGGGCGAGGAGGTCCTCCTTGCGGTCGTTGGTCACCACCAGGTCCACCCCCGCCAACCGCGCCGCCTGCTCCGGCGAGCCGGTGGCGTAGCAGCCGGTCAGCACGGTGCGCATCCGCGGATCGACGCGGGCTCCCCGCCGGGCGGTCTTGCGCGAGTCGCGCGCCGCCTTGTGGGTGACGGTGCACGAGTTGACCACGTGGAGATCCGCCTCATCGAGCGAGGCGACCACGTCGTGGCCCGCGCGATGGAACTCCCGGGCCAGCCGTTCGAGCTCCGCCTGGTTGAGCTTGCAGCCGAGGTTGGTGAAGTGGACGCGCATGGGGAGGACCGATCCTACCGGATGGTGCGCCAGCCGGGCACTTCCCTCGCGGTGGGCACGGCCGGTCAGGGCGCCCGGTAACGCCCGCGGGTTCCGCCCGACCCCCGCCTTCCTGTACCCTCCTCGCCGTGCGTGGCGGCGTCCTCCTGATGATCCTGGGCTCGATCTGCTTCACCGCCATGGTGGGGTTCGTCAAGGCCGTGCGCGGCGACCTCTCGCCGTTCGACATCATCTTCTGGCGCGGTGTCCTGTCGGTGGTCCTCCTCGCCCTGTTCGCCCGGCCGCCCCGGTTCCGGATCACCAACCGCAAGCTCTTCGTCATCCGCCTGGTCCTCGGCTTCGCCGCCATGTCGTGCTTCTACGGCGCCGCCCGCGGCATGGCGCTGACCGACCTGACCCTGATCTCCAAGCTCCAGCCGATCCTGGTCGCCCTCGGCGCTCCCCTGGCCCTCGGCGCGGGCGAGCGGAGCGGCTCCTCCCTCTGGCTGATCCTGGTCCTCGGCCTCACCGGTACCGGCCTGATCCTCGGCCCGGAGCTGGCCATCGGCTCCTGGTTCGGGCTGATCGCCCTGGCCGGCGCCTTCGCCTCCGCCGGCGCCCACCTGGCGCTCCGCGGCCTCGGCGGGACGGAGTCGACCCGCGCCGTGGTCTTCTGGTTCCAGGGCGGCCTGGCCGTGGTCGGCTTCCTCGCCGTCGTCGCCACCTCCGGCGCCCCGCCGACGCTCCCCGACCGCTCCCTCTGGCTCCCGCTCGTCGCCATCGGGGTCACCGCCACCGCCGGCCAGCTCCTGACCACCCGCGCCTACGCCCTCGACCGCGCCGCGGTCATCGCCGCCGCCGGCTACACCTCCCCGCTCTGGGCCGTGCTCGTGGACGTCCTCTTCTTCGGCCTCCACCCGGGCTGGAATGCCCTGGCCGGCGGCGCGCTGGTGGTGACCGCGGGCCTCTGGCTGGTGCGGGGGCGGGGCGAGCCCGCACCGCCCGCCCTCCGCTGAGTCTCAGGGGCGACGGAGCCACCAGAGCCAGAGCGGCAGGGTCACGACGCAAAAGACTGCCAATCCACCAAGCGCTAGCGGCCACGTTGCTTGAAGCTGGGTTTCGGCGGGCGCAAACAACGTTGGTCCGAGGAGGGTTATCCATAGCCCCAGCGGAAAGCCGACAAAGGTCAGGAAGTTCAAGATCCCCTGCACTCTCCGCTCGCCCCGGTGCACATAGTACTGTCGGATCTGGTGAACTTCCTCCCCCATCTGCTCATAGAGCGCCCGAACATCCAAGCCTTCCTGAAAGCTCGCGTAGAGTAGCTTGCCCTGCTCGAGAGGAGTTACTTCGCTATACCAATAGTGGTTCTGAAAAGTGATGAATGCATCCCACAGGAGCTGCGATTGCCGACGATGCTCGCGCGAGGTCTTGTCGCCCCGGAGAAGCTCGCCGTTCATCAGACTCAGGCGAATTTTCTGAAACAACGTGAGCAGATGGAGCACCAGGTATTCGCTGCGCACGTTCCTGGGGAGAGCAGTTTCGGTGAACCGCGTGCACCGCGTCCCGAGGAAAAGAATTCGGTCTGGCAGAACCAGACCTTGCCAGTTGTCCCAGATGGCAAGGAAGTTCCGCTGGCGAAGCTCGTCGAGGCGTTTCGGGTGAGGCCTGCCCGGGTCGCATACCGGCGCCAATCCGGTCCCCATGTGCAAGAGCGCGGCTTCGAAGGCTGACTCGAACAACGGATCTGGTGCCTTGCCGTTGTCTCCGCCGCGTTCTTCTCCACCCTGGACACAACTGAACGCGTGAAGATGGAACCGTGCGCCGTAGACCTGCCCCAGGTCGCTTGCCGTGTAGCGGAAGGAAGCGTCCCTCTCGGAACTCAGGTCACCGAGATCTCGCACCATTTCGGACTCCCGGGTGTCCGTCCAACCCTGCAGGAGAAAATCGACCAAGACTTGGTTGGTGACTCCGTGCAACGGTTCTCCGTCCACGAGCTCCCACTCCGGCAGCCTCCACTCCAAGAACGGTTGATGCACCATGGCCAGCGCGTCGAGAAATGCCGCCCAAGAACCAATGTCTTCGCTTCGCCTTCCCGGACGCAGGTGCAACAGGAGAAATCCGACCCGTTGCGGAAAGAGCAGGAGGTCTACCCAGGAAAGCGACACCGGCCACGACCGGGCGTGCTCCCCTTCCGTCCGAAACGTCATCTTCGAAAGAGGTTTCAGCATGCTCGACTGCAAAGTCAGCCGCACGACCCTCGCCGCTGATAGCCGGCTGAAGAGGTCATCGAGGTTCGTACGTGTGCACACCTGCAGCACTTCGCGAACCTGCTCCTCCAAACCCTCGGAGGAGAGTAGGTCGGCCTCCGGGTAGAGGAGCTTCCGAACATACGGGAGAAAGAAGCTTCCGTCCGTGATGGCTTCTCGAATGCCCTGCTCATCGAGACGACACCACCACGGCAGCCATCGTTCGGACAGACCTTCGAGGCGGCGCTTCGGGCGCCTGGTCCCACGCAGACACAGTTCAGGCGCATACTGAAAGGGGTAGATCGCCGTAACGAACCGTGTTCCGAGCCGCATCACGTCCTTAGAAGCTCGGCTGAAAACCGACCAGATTCGAGCGTGCCCCGCTCGGTCACCTCGGCACAGAAACGGATCGTCTGTCCGGCGTGCACCGCAAGAGACTCTTCCAGAGGCACCACTGTCGGTGGCATGAGCGAGTTGGAGCCTGCGAACGTCACGGTCGGCCCCATCTGGACAACCGAGCGCAACACGGCACAGTTGATCCAGCCGCTGGCTACCGCTTCAAGCACGACTTCTCCACCGAGATCGGGGCCAATCGGCGCGCCAATCTCGAGCGCGCGGCAGACCCGGCTCTCGGTCAAGACGTGCGCCGGGGGGATCCCGGTGAAGAGAGGGATGACGGCGGGGACTCGCACGTCGTGCACACAAAACGGATACCAGCCCAACTCGACGAGATTGACCACTCTCGAAGGGAGTAACGTCCCTCCCGGGCGCAAGACGTCACGTTGGATGCGCCTCGATACCGGGATCAGAGGTTCCTCCACAGCCCAAATGGACATCATCTCGCAGAGCACGACATCGACCCGTTCCGGCACGTGGACGTGCAATGCGTCGCCTCGCAGGATCTCTATCTGCTCTCTGAATCCGGAGCGCCGGACGTTCTCTTCGGCCAGGTCGGCGGTCCCCAGGTCCAGCTCGATGGCAAAGACTTTCCTGCAACGTTTCGCGGCCTCGATGGCGAAGATTCCCGATCCGCAACCCACCTCGCAAAAGACGTGTTCCGGTTCGAGCGTCTCGTCGAGTGCGCGAAGAATGGCGCCGACCCGCGCAGCGTCTCCGACCATCTCGAGCTGATAGGACCTTCGGAACTGGCCGTGCAGTTCCTGGTAAGCGGGCTGGTGATGGGCGACCCGGCTCATGCCTTGTCCCCGTCGGCCCGGCTACCTCGAATGTCCGTGAGCAGTGCAGATCGCACCCGGTTGACCAGTGCCACGAAAACAGGATCGGTCCGCAAGTGGTCGTTACGAATCTCCGTCGCGAATGGGACCTTGAACTCCTCGCCAATGGTCATGGGCCGGGGGGTGGTCACGTAGATGCGGTCGGCGATGTAGACGGCCTCGTCGATGTCGTGGGTCACGAAGACAATCGTCTTGCCGGTGAGATCCTTCGTTCGCACGAGAAAGTCCTGCATATGCCACCGCGTCTGGACGTCGAGCGCACCGAACGGCTCGTCCATCAGCAAGACATCCGGTTCATTCGCCAGGGCCCGGATGATCGCAACTCTCTGTTGCATCCCGCCGGAAAGCTGCTTCGGCCAGGCGTCCTCGAACCCTCGCAAGCCCGCGACATCGAGGAGGTCGTCCACACGCGAAGCGAATCGGGCCGGCGCCTCGTGCCGGCGCCGCGGACCGAACTCGACGTTCCCGCGCACCGTCAGCCACGGGAAGAGGGAGTAGTCCTGGAAGATGAAACCGATCTTGCTCGACGGTCCGGTGATCGGCTCACCTCGGAATGATACGGTGCCCTCGGTCGGGAACAGCAGACCAGCCAGCATCCTGAGCACCGTGCTCTTTCCGCACCCCGAGGGTCCCACAACAGCGAGAAGCTCTCCTTCCTCGACGAGGAAATCCGCCTTGCGGACGACCTCGATCGCTCCACCCTTCGGCGCTGGGAACTCCAACCGCACATCGTCCATGCTGAGGATGTTGCGACCCAGTCGGGTCCGGAGAGCCTCCGGTAGATGAGCGCGGGTCATTTCGAACTGATCGCGCGCACGATCGTCGAGGAAACGATCGAAGGACTTCTCGAGCGCTGACGCGACCCCCCGATAGTTTCCAGCCCCCGACCAATCCATCTTGTCGAGTAGGAAGTCTAGGACATCGTCGGCAAGTGTCAGGCTCTCTCCGCGATACCCGGGCACCTGTTCCGAGAGTCGCCCTCGGAGTTCGTCGAGGCGCAAATCGAGCAGCCGTTCAAGGAAGGAGCGACCCGACCGCGCAATCGAAGGGAAGGCGAGCACACGCGGATGCTCGACCGGCCAGCCGTTGACGTCGCTGGCAACGTGGTGAAGGGGAAAGTCCGTCGTGATCCCGATCGTGTCCTCAAGCAGCTGGATCAGTGCTCGGGTCTCGGCCGAACGGATTCTCAAGCGACTGTCTCCCGACACGCTGAAGACAAACGTGAAGGGGAAACCCTCCGGCTGCGTGGAACCGAGGCCCTGCATCGCGGTCAAGATCTCCCGGAGAGGCCAGAGGCAGTTCTCGGCCTGGTCCCCGCTCACTCCAGGGACATAGCGGTCGATGTCTGCGAAGTAGACCAGGGTGCGGCGAGCATTGTCGCCCTGCCGAGATGCTCCGAGCTCTTGCTGGAGCTGGCAGAGCTCCTCATAGCGACGCCGGTTCTCCAAGAACGACCGGAGATCGAGGTTCACGACCCGCAGATCCGCTTCCGCGAGGAAGGACAGAAACTCGACGAAAGATTTCCGGCCGAGGCCTGGAGGACCGAGCAACAAGGTCGGCACGTGCCATGTCGACTTCTCCACGTAGTAGGGCGCCCGCGAGAGGTAATGATCGCGTAGCTTGCCGGAGTCCTCCTCGAGGAGGACCGTCTTCGGAGCTCCCGAGGAATCGAAATAGCGCAGACTCCGCACCAGGGAGAGTGCCTGGCTCTTGATGCTGTGGACCACGTTGCGGTAGCGGTTGGGCGCCTCCGACTTGAAGTCGAACAAGACGTCGGGAATGGCTTCGCCCACCACGCTCTCGATCTCCGAGCTGTCGAGACCGGTCAGCACACAACAGCGCAGACCGTCTTGGCTCCGGGCGGTGATCTCGTGCACGATGGCCAGCCCGTTGCGCGGATCCGGAGGGCTGCCATTGCCGTCTTCTGGAATCGAGAGATCCACGGTGCAGAAGACCAGGTCTTGCTCGGCCACGAGGTCTCCAACGACTCGGCGCCAATCCGCCAAATTGGTAACCCAGCGCCCCGCGTCGTCGTCGGGTTCATCCAGCTCGACCAGACCCTTACGAACGAACAACCAGTCATCGAGACCCGACCGAATCTCCCGGTAGATCTCGGGGCCGACCTCGTCCTCGACGCTCAGAAAAGAGAGTTTCAACATTCTCGGCTCCCTGGTCGTCAAGCGGACCTGCGGACGGCGGCTAGCCGGGCGAGAGGACGAACAAGGATCGGCGCTTCCTCGTACTTCCAGGGCGCCAAAAGCCACCCGGTCGTCTGCAGCACCTGATCACTCAAGACACCGAGCAAACCGATCGTCAAGACACCGGCCAAGACCTTGGCGGACTCCAAGTACCGCTGCGAGCTGATGATCACGCGACCGATCCCGTTCTCGGCGGCGACCATCTCGACGACGATCAGGTACGTCCAGGCGATCCCGATCATGGTCCGCAGATGCTCGATGAACTCTGGCAGCCCGTACCGCAAGATGACCTGGCCTACGTACTGTTTCCCCGTGACGCCAAGGGTCACCGCAGCATCCCGGAACGTCTCGGGCGTACCACTCACCGTCGTCGCGATCATCACCGTCAGATAGAAAAAGGTGCCAATGAAGAGCAGCGCCATCTGTTGCCCCAAGCCGACACCTAGCCAGAGGATGAGAATCGGAATGAAAGCCACCGGGGGGACGTACTTGGCGAACGCGAAGAGCGGAGCCGCCGCCGCATTGAGGCGTGGGCGAATGCCGAAGGTCACCCCCAGAACGAAGGCGGGCACGATGGAGATGAACAGGCCGAGGCCGATCCTCATGACGCTGAGCAAAACGTCACCCAAGAAGCCTTCGTGAACCACCAGGTCCACGAGCGCTCCCACGACCGCCACCGGTCCCGGGAGAAGCACCAAGCCCCCCTCTTCGCCCGGCTGAAGAAGAAGTGACGCTCCCGTCCACATAGCCAAGAACAGTCCGACAGTCACCAGGGTCGCACCCCGGCCACCGAGCCGGACGCTCATCTCTTGCCGCCCTGGGAGGACGGCGTTGCTGCCTGCCGGCTCCCCGGCCCGAAGAGGACATCCGACCCATCCACGACCTTGGGATCAGGAGGAGTCTTGATCACCCCTTCTCTCTGCCATACACGGCCTGCGCGGGCCAGAAGGCGAGTGAACGCGCTTTCCCCGGCCGCGTCCCGCGTGAAGAATTGCCGGTTCAGCTCTTCGTCGCTGTATCGGACGCCGTGGACCATCTTGTCGAATACTGCCGGCTTGACCTTAAGCGCCTTGGCCATGATGGCGTTGGCTTCCTCAGGGTGTTCACGCCAGTACTGGATCGCATCGAACCAACCTTCGGCGAAGGCGCGGATCTCATCGGGACGCTGATCGAGAACGCTCCGCCGCACCGTCAAGACGTCGACGATCAACCCAGGCTTTTCACGGGAGGTCGTGAGGATCTTCCCGTGCGGCAGCGCGGCGGCTCGACTGAGCCACGGCTCCCAGGTCACGGCGGCATCCACTTGTTGTGAAACGAAGGCCGCCCCCGCCTGGTCGGCTTCCATGGGCTTCGAACGGATGTCCTTGATGGTGAGACCGGCGTCCTCCAAGACGGCCAGGAGGAAGAAGTGAGAGGGTTGCCCGGGTGGATAGGCCACTGTCTTGCCGGCCAGGTCCGCGACGGACTGGATGTCGCTGCGAACCACGATCCCGTCCCCGCCCATCGAATCGTCCAGCTTCATCACGACCCGGGCGGGAAGGCCGGCCGCCGCCGCGTTGGCAAACGAGTCGACGATGTCCACCGAGGCATCCACACTCCCGGAGGACAGGGCCGCCCGGCGCGCCGCCGTGTCCTCAATGTCGCGGAGCTCGACATGGATGCCGTGCTTCCGGAAGAACCCCTTCTCTATCGCCAAGTGGATCGGTGCGTAGCCGACCCAGACCAGGGTCGCCACGCGCAGGGTCGGCACCGCCTGCGTCCCCTGTTCATCGCTTCCGGAGGCACAGGAGAACGCCGCCAAGGCGAGCCCACCAGCCACAACGATCGCTGCTATCGAACGAAGGCCAATCTTCTTCACGTCAAGTCTCCAGTCCTCCGGTCCCGGACGGACCGAAATAGAGTGCTCGAGCCGCATCGATTCCCCTGAGGCTGCGAGCGAGCTTGGCGCTTCGATCCACCCCGATCGCCGGACCAAGCTCATCGATTGAACGCTTCATGACTCGGCGGACGTCGCCAAGCGCCTCGGCAAGAGTGCGAAAACAGAACGGCCTCCAGCGTGAGGGCTTGATGTCCAGGATCGAAGCGCCGAGTCGATCCTTCGCAGTGAGCTCTTCCAGACTGAAGCCACCCAGGACATTACGAGAGAAGAGGCCCTGCCACTCCGACCAAGTCCTCCGTGGTGGCTCCGATCCAACCAAAAGCGTGGGAATGAGCGCGGGGGCTGCTTCCGGCCCAGAGAGCACCGGCGGATCGTCGCCCTCCCAGAACAGCGCGTGGGCCACCCGATCCGCGGCCAGCGATTTCGAAACGCTGACCGCCTCCTCTCCAGATGCATAGCCAACGAAGTCCCGGCCCTCCTCGCTTCCACGCTCGGAGAGAGGCTCGGCAATCCACCGGGGCGCGACGAGTCGGAACGGCGTGCTCGCGATCCGGCGCACCACCTCTGGCTCATCCGCCAAGGTGGGGCCGACCATCGCCCGGGACGAAAGGTTCTCCCGACAATGGACGAGAACGTTGCGGACGGCGTCCTGCCAGAAATCCACGACCTTCTGGACCTCCAGCAACCCGAGGTCCTCCACGCTCGGTCGGACCGACAGGGACAGGACCCCGCCGGCGACATAATCGTGGCGCACGCTGCGAAGCCACTTCGATGGCAGCTTCCCGAAGGCTCCCTTCAGCACGCCCGGGGACGCATCCGTTCCACACCAGCAACGGAGCGCCGCCGCGCAATCGGCCGGCGCACCGACGAACACCAGGTTCGCATCGACCGCCTCCGTGAAGTCGAGGAAGCTCAAGCTTCCAGCCCCCTCGCTGCAGCCGAACGCCACGTGCTGGCCAGCCCACCGAGCGGTCTTGTCGAGCAACTCCCTGACCTCTTCGCCGAGGACCCCTTGTCCATCCTCCTCACCCTTCCCGAGGGCGTCCAGGTCCCACAAGGTCACCAGGCAACCCCGGAGCTCTGTGGAGCGGAGCCTTGCGAGAGCCGGAGGCTCGTCCTTTGCAAGATCGGACGGTGCGAGGCGCTCGACGCCGTCGAGCCCTTCCCCTTGGACGATCCTTGCCAGATGCTCCGCGGCTTCGCTTTCTCCGTGGGAGACGATCGCACACCGAACGAGGCGGCCCTGCCGGGGCTCGGTCGCGGCAGTCCCGACCGGGCCAGTCACGATGAGTCCCCGTTCCGCACCTCGAGGAACCTCTCGACGGCCTGATCGATCTGCTGCCATCCGCCCTCCACTCCGTCGGTGGAGCTCCTCCAGGTCAAGGGCTTGTCGAGCCAATCGATCGGCGGATTCTCCCGGTACGGCTCCTCCTTCAGCTTTTCCTCTCGAACCGATCCGGAGACGACAACCACCGGGAGCCCCTGCTCAACGCACAGGCTGTAGAGCGCATCGCCCGCCGCTTCGCTATCTATTTCGTCGCTCTCGGTGAACAGGGGACTGCAGTCGTGGATCACCAGGTCCGGCCGAAAGCCACTTCGCCGAAGGAGCCTCCTGGCCGCCTCATACGAGCGGATCCCTTGACTCTCGGGGCTCCACTTGGCGCGGATGTAGTCACTGATGACCTCGAGCGTGTCGGGGTCGTCCTCCACGTAGAGGATCTTCGGCTTCTCGCTGGTCTTCGCCGCTGTCGTACGCGCCATAATTCATGCGCCTCCATCTCTCATTTCGGCGCCGGAGATTCCTCTCCGGCGCCGGCCATGGACAACCTGACCGTGCCGATCCGCGACATCACCTGGCACGGTCCGGCCTCCCGAGACGGGTCCAGGCGTCGCGACAGCAAGAGCGCGCCCCCGCCGCCGTTCCCGTTCTCCTTCCCTTTCCGGCTTCCCTCGGCGATCGAACGCTGGTACTGGAGAAACGCGGGAGCGAGCGGCACACCCGGGAACTCGTCTGAGAGGTTCGGTACCTCGGAGGCCTCGACTGCTTCCACGTCCTTCAGGTCGACGTCAGGCAGTTCGAAGGTGATCTCCAGGTGGCCATCGGCAGTCTTGTAGGCAGGTGCCAGGTCGCGCGCTTTGAAGAGCCGCCGCACGCATTCCGGGACCGTCTTGGAACCCTTGATCTCCTGCCGGTGCTCGTCCAGGATCTCGAGCAGCACCTCCACGCCGTGCTCTGTGCGGACGAAAGGCTCGAACGACTGCCACGTGTTCTCGAGCCTTGTATGGTCGGCGGGTGTCAACAGATCCAGGGGTGAAAACCCTCCTTCTCTCAGCCAGCGTTCGAGCTGGTGTGCGAGCATCGGGACCTGTGCCGTCGGGCCATTGGCGACGACCTGCTCGATCAGCTGCGGCTTCCGTTCTCGCCAGCCCTCAAGCCATTCCTCGAGCTCCTCGAAGGAGATCGATTCACTCAACAGGGCGTCGAGCTCTCGAACGAGCTGTTCTAGGCGGGCACGGCTCTTGTTCTTGGCGCTCGCGTTCTCGATTAGGTGGCTCGCGCTCTCCCTTAGATCGCCGGCGAGCTCGCGGGGACCGAGCTCAACCGTAGGAAGCAGGTCATCCCGCAAGAAGGAGAGCAACTTCTCTTGCTTGCGCTGTCGATCCGCCTCCAGTACCGATCGCATGGCCTGGAAAACCTCGCCGGGCTCGATGTCCTCGGCGAGCCAGCATTCCCGGGGCCGGTTCTCGTCTCCAGTCTTCGGCCCGTTGGAGCGCACCTCGGGACGCTTGCCGACGACTCGTTCCGCCGCCTTGAGCACGCCATCGACGCTCACCTTCCGCAGATTCGCGGGGCGAGCCTCGAGCAGGTTCACCAGCACACGGACGAGGTGGGACGGCGCCCTCCCCTCGCCGGCTTCGACATTGTCGATCTCGATGTCGAGCTTCTTGCCGGCCTGCCGGCCACCACACGTCTCCGAGACGATCTGGCGGGCGAAGTAGTGGCCGAAGCCCGAGCCGCCGTGCTTCTTGGCGCCCGATCGGCTGTACCGGCGGCCGCGAATCGGTTGCGCCACCTCCGCGTTCAGGTCTTCCTTGAACTGGTTTGTCAACGGCTCCCCGGAGTTGATGATCTCCAGGAGCACCTCACCTCCAGCGACCGATCGGCAGACCATCCGGACCTGGACCGGATCCGGTGCCTTCCCGGCGTCAAGCTGCTTTTGGAGACGCCCCCATGCGGCCTGGAAGGCGTTTTCCGCCAAGATGTTCAGTGCCTCTTCGAGACGATAGCTCCCGCGGATGCGGAGGGTAGCGCCGAACGTCTCCCGCGTGTACACGACGAAAGAGAGGATCAGCTCGACCTCGTGCCCACTGGCGGACAAGATGCCCTGGAGAACGTCGCCCAGGCGGTGGAGGGCGCGCTGGATGCGCTGGTGCTCGATGCCGGGGTCGGCTACGTGCTCGGCACCGATCCCGCGCAACTCCCGGTCCTTCGCTTCCTCCGCCTCCTGCTTGATCGCCTCGAGCGTTCGACGCATCTCACTGACCGGGCTCTGGACCCCGCCGTCCCGATCGATCTCCTTGCCCGCAGCCGCGCAGAGACCCTCCACGAGCTTCCAGCCGATAAACCCGGCCGAGAAGGTCTGGCGCGGAACGGAGCCCTGCTGCTTGTCCGAGAACCCTCTTAGCTGCGTGAACGTCTTTCGAACTTCTCCAATGCTCTCTTGCGCTCTCCGGATCCGATCCAGGAGGGCCGCCTTCTGCTCGTTGATCCCGTTGTCCTCCCGGAGCGCTGTGTCCAGGAAGGCGAACGCTTTCGCCGGCTCGTTGAGCTCGTTCTTGAGCCGGTGGAGCAAGCCGGTCGCCGTTTGGTCAGTGCTCGATCGCCGGAGGCGATATCTCCAGGCCTGGAGCTCCAGGACCAGCCGCAGGCGGTCGATGACGTTGTGGAAGAAGGTGCCGATGTCGGCCTGGTCGGCTGCCTCCGCGTCCTTGTCTCCCAGCTTGTCGTCGGTGGAAACGTCATCGAGAACCAGGCAGAAGACGCCATGATAGAAAGGTCTCCCGCCCCGCTTGAACCGTTCGACGAAGCCCTCCGGTGGTGGGAACGAGTAGTAGACATAGAACACCTTGGACCGGGTTCCGTCTGGAACCAGGCCATAGAGCCATTCTTCCTTCTCCTCTCCTCCCTCGATCTCCCGGAACAGATCCGCCAGGACCGGTATCCGTTCCAGATCTTCCAGGCATCGCTGGATCTTCCGCTCCAGGGCCTCCGACCGCGGGGTCTTCTGGTTGGTCTCCTCCAGCTCAAGAACCTTGCTCGCTTCGTTCTTGAGCCGGTCGAGGGTCACCGCCTGGTCCATGAAGACGGCCGTCCGCACAACGGACTTCTCCCTCTGTGCCGAAACGATCTGCTCGATGCTCTCGACGTTCTTGAGCAACACCTCTTCCATCAGTCCTAGAAGCTCGTGCAGGTGGTCGGGAAGTTGGGGTTCCTTCCTCTCCCTCTTCTCCTTGCTCTCCTTCTCTTCGTCCAGCACCGCCTGGAGCATCCGCAGGAGGTGGTGTACGGTCCCTGCAATCGCCAGGGTCTGTCGCGGATCCGCCTGGTAGAGCCGGCGCCTGAAGCTGTCAGCAAAGCGAGGGCTCGCCAGGATCTCTAGGACGGGCTGGAGGGAGCGCACTCGCTCGACAAGCTCCGGGTCGGCGCGGAGGGAGGCCGAATACAAATGGCGCGGCTGGCCATCGACCGGACGCTTGCGCCCCTGACTGAGCAGCTCGGAGCGTCCGCGACGGCGGATCAGGTCATACGGGGACTCTCGGTCCTCTTTGGCCTCCTCCGGCGCGGTCCTGGCGTAGGAGAAGCACGCGGCTTCGTCCACTCCGAAAAGGATCGGGACGTGCAGGATGCGATCGAACGGAAAGCTCTCCAACTTGATCGGCCGGCCCTCCCGGGTCGCCTGCTCTTGACAGAGAATCTCGACTGCAGCCTTGAACAGAGACTCCATCGTCTCGGGCTGTAGGCGATCGAGTTGCGGCACAGCGGCTCGTTGGAAGAGCCTGGCGTTCCCTTCCCTAAGGTCGCGCACGACCGCGTCCATGCCCTGCGAATACCAGGACCGGGCGATGTCCTGGATCTCCTCGGTCAGGACGCGGACCTGCTGCCGTTCCCGTGCGACGTTGAGATTGCGCTGGGCGCTCTTGAAGAAGGTCTGTGTGAACAGGGTGAGGTCCTTGCGATCGCCCTCGAGCCGTTCTTCCAGGTCCTTCTCGGACAGGTAGAGGCTGCCTCGGGAATCGTCAAAGTCGCGGATCATCGCGACCAGGCAACGCAGGCGTTTCAGATTTCGTTGCCCCTGGCCCTGCCCCACCTCCAGACACACCGTGCCCAGGAAGAACGAAAGGGCGTCCTCTCCGGCAGCAATGGTGTCGTAGAGGCGGTCGAGGGACGGAACGACCTGCTCCAAGCGCGCAGCCAGCGTCTCATTGGGCTTTCGCGAGGCGTTTACGGGACGGGTGAGCAAGGGCTGGTACCAGGTTGTCGGTGACCCCTTGGACTTCGTGTTGTCTTCCGCGACTTCAGAGCCTTCGGACATCTCGCGCACTCGATCGGAGAAGTAGTGCAGAAGACTGACCAGAAACGGCTCGTCCGATCCGAGCGAGAAGCTGTCGAAGGCCGTCTCCGAGAAGGGATCCGGCAGCGGCTCGTCCGCCTCTCGCCGCTGCTCCCCCCCGGACCGCAACCGCTCCACGATGTCCACTCCGCGACTCTCCCCGGCCTGCGCCCTCGCAGCACCCACCCCCCGGGCGAGGCTGACCACATCGAGATCCTGGGCGTCGTCGAACTTGAGCTTGAGCTCCTTGTCCCGGTAGTACTCCTCCAGATGAGCCAACGCCGTTCTTTGCCTCGACTTGTCATCCCCTGGCTCCAGGCACCGAATCAGGGCCCGGAGAAGAGAGAACCGGAGTAAGAACCGCAGGACCGCCTGGCGCAGATCGACCGGCCGGCGTCGATCGATATCCTCCAGATCCCGGGTCAGGCGGCTGAGAAACCGGATGAACGTCCGAGCGCCCTCGGTCGTGAGGTGACCGGCCTCCTGGTCGACAGGCTCTCCCGCCATTCCCGCCACCCGTTCCCGCCAAAAACCCCGGAGCGCGCGCCGGGCCCACTCTCGACCGTCCCGGTCCTCCTCGGACACTTTGACAACCCAGGATTCGTCCCCTCCATCGGCAGCCTGTCGGAGCGCTCCCACATAGTGCTTCTCCAGGTAGTTGGGAAGCCTGATCTCCTCACCGTCGACCTCGTACACCTTCTGAAAGCTCCGGCTCCGAAAGCGTTCCGGGGAGAGACCCAACCGCTCGACAGGAGATTGGAACGGCTTGACCAGCGAGTAGTGCGTACCTTGGATCTCGCCGTCCTCGCAGTCCACAAATATCGACTGGAACAGGTAAAACGGGAGAAGTTTCCGGGCAGCCTCCTCCTCGCTCTCTTCCTCCCGGTCAGCTTGGCCACCCACCTCCTCCAGTGGAACCAGCAACAGCCGGTCGTAGGGGAAGGTCTCGTTGCGGACGTCTTCCGGCTTGTCGAGCAATGAGTACGCATAGTTGTTCAGGACCTTGTCGACGATCCGCCGCCAGCGCTTGTCGTCTGTCAGTGGGGCTGACGACCTCTCCCCTTCCTTCGTCAGGTCGGCCTGCAGTCGCTGCTCCAGGTGCGTCAGGCGCTTGTCGTAGAGGAACTGGTTCAGGAGTCCGATGTCTGCCGCTTCGCGCGCCCGGTCGAGGCCGTGGAGATAATCCCGGACGATGAAGAAGAACACCTTGGCGAAGGCGAGAAGGTCCTGGATGTCGTCGGATCGCACGTCCTCGGCATTTGCCGCCCGCTCTCCCGTCGCGGCGTCGTCACCATCTCTTCGGCGCCCGGTTCGGGTCGCGCCGAACTTGTTCCAGACGGTCACCTCGTCGAAGTCGGTCGAAAGAACGAAGAGACCGTCGATCACCGGCTCGTTGAGAGAGTCGCAGATCCGAACCCGCAAGAACATATTCTGCGGGTACGGATCCTCCAGCAGCTTCCTGTCGATGATTCCGGGCGGTTGCTTCAGCTTCGCCTTGGCATCATCGAACGAACAGAACAGCCGTTCCTCCCGAGCGGCCTGCCCCTGCATGCGCCAGTAGTTGCTGATCGCCGACGAATGGCGGCTCAGGATTTCCGCCTCGAAACGCCGAAAGAAGAACCGGTAGGGCTTGGTGATGTCCTTCCGCCCGGCTTGGATGGCGCTGGTCTCTCGAGCACCGAGGCCGGCGGTGCTCCCTGAAGGGAGGGAGGCCGTCAGGTCCTCGAAATCTGGACAGACCCAAACGAAAGACGCCTCGGCTGTTCCCGCGCGGCGTGGGTCGTCGCGACCGGAGGTCCGCACTCGAGCCTCGAGGTCCAGCTCCCGTTGCGCCCGGAGGAAGTAGCTGGTGAAACTCTCCAAATGCTTGCCGAGCTCGTCCAGAAAGGTCTCAACTTGGTCTTCGGTGATCTCACCAGTCTGTGCTGCTCGCGGATCCGTCCCGGCGTCGGAAGCTCTCCGTCCGGGCGGGCTGACCACAGACGGCGCGTCATTCTCCTTCTGCTCGGCCTCTTCGAGCCGCTGGCGAAGAGCCACGAAGAACGGCGCCGAGCCGAGCTTCTCGCGCCGATCGAACAGCCCGGACAGCGCGTGTGCAACGTCCGCGGCCGTCGGACGCTTCCTCGCGTCGAGCTCCGACTCACCCCGGTCCGATCGTCCCTTCGCCTCTTCGGACTCGACCCAGCGGCCGAGGAGATCGCAGACCTCCCTTGTCGACGGGTCGGAGCTCTCTTCGCCGAGAAAGTATCCGCGGAGGAGCAGACCACGAATCGTGCGAAAATCCTTCTCCGCGCTCGACAAGGAGATGAGCTCCTCATCGGTCGCCCCGCCTCCCTGCTCCTCCACGCCCGAGGCCCCTTGGTCGGAGCTCACCTCACTGGTCAGACCCGAAAGGTCGGCCAGCCAGCGGAGGAGATCCACCTGGTTTCCCAAGATCTCCTCGATCTCGGCCTTGCCCGGAGCCAGCCGGTACGCTTCGAAGACTTTCGCGAGAGCGGTCAGAAGAAGCCTTCTCAGATCCTCGCCGGTAGCCTCCCTGCCAGGCCTCGTTCCGCTCTTGCGCCTCGCGTAGAGTGAGCTCGTTCGGCCGTTCTCACCGACGTGCCGACAGACACGCAGGAGAGTCCGTCCGCTGCCGATCTCCTCGTCGTCCCCTCGGAGGAGTAGGGACTTCCGAAGCCGCAGGCCGCGCCCTTCGTCTCCTTGCCCACCAGAGACGGTTTCGTCGGGAGCGCGCGAGAGAAGCTCCTCGAACGTCAGGGTTTCCTCGGTCGTCTCCGACACGGATCTGTCCGGGTCGATCCTTACCCTGCCTTCGAACCAGGGGAGGCATGACCAGAGACTGCCCGCGAGACCTTCCGTCTGACCGGCCCCTGCGCGCTGCTTCGACAGCGCTTCGGGCACGTCCAGCACCTGGTAGTAAGGCTTCGCGAAGTTGAACTTGCCGGCGCGGTCTCCCTCGAATGGGATGAAGTAAACCCGATCCGCGGGGAACTGAGGTGCCTCAGAGTCTGGAGCCTGGGAGGTGATCGACCGCAAGAACGTGGTGATGACCCTGTCGCAGAGCCGCTCTAGCTCGGCCACGGTCGGGCTCGCCCCGGTTTCCTGGAGGCTCCTGCCTAGGTCGTCGAGACAGCGTCGGTACCAGTGCCGATTGAGCTTCGGGAGTTCCTTCAGATAGTCCCACGCTCCGGCACGGGCTTCGGAAGGTGCGGCGACCGCGCGAGCTCCCGCTTCGGGGCCGCTCTTCTTCTTGTCCCGTTCAGGCACTCGTCGCGCTCCAGAGGGGAGACGACCGGAAGGCTTCCTGGGTGGGGAGCCACGGGACCTCCGGCCCCGGTTTGAGCTTCGGTTGCTCATGCCGGGTCAGGCTGAGCCAATCTTCGCCCTGAGAGTAGGCCCCCCAGAGGCTCCAGGTCTCGGGGTCCACCCGGATCAAGTCCTCGATCGGGAAGAGGGGAAGCGCGTCGGGACCGGCAACCACGCTGAGGAGCCCGGGAAGGCAGGATGGCGCGCCGCGCGGCTTGTGCCGCTGCCAGAAGACGACGGAGCCGCCATCGTCCGGTACGAAGGCGAGCCGAACATCGGTACGGCTCGAGGCCTTGACAAAACGCCGGAACAGATCCCAAGCATCCTCCCCCTCGTCCTTCCAGAAGTCAGGATTCGGGCCGCCCTTGATCAGCTCGTTGCGGACCAGCCGGAACATGTCGAGGAGGTCCGCCACCGGAAGCTCTTCAGAATCCGCCGAGAGAGCGGCGATCCTCTCGACCGAGCCGCCGTCGGACTCCCGGATCGCTCGGTGGGAGAGCATCCACTCCGCCAGCTTGCGGCCGAGCCGAACTGCGTCCCGCTGGCCGCCGGCGGCAGGCCAGCGGTCCTGCCAGGTAGAAAAGACAGTGCAGGCCCTTGCCTCGTGGTCCTGCCGTCCACGGTACCTTTCCAGCAGGGCCAGGCCCGAGCCGATATCGACCCGGTGCAGCGTCTTCTCGATCTGCCCCTCCTCCAGGAACCGGCCACCGAAAGCGAAGTAGTTCTCGCACACCGCCAAGTGCGTGTTGAACAGCACGAACGACCGGAAGGCGCGCTCGAATGCATAGGGCTGTCCCTGGAGAGCTTCCACTCCGTCGGACAGGTGCACGCAAACCGGTTGGCTGTCATGCTCCCGGACGTAGCATTCGGCCAGCCAGCGCTCGTTCTCTCGTGCCTGTAGCTCCTGACGCAGCTCGAGCCGTCGCGCCTCGACCTCGTCCCACTCGGCCGCTAGGCGAGGGTATCGGCGCAGAATCCTGGGGAAGTCGGGCGTGAACTCCGGCACGACCGCGCTATGACGCAGGTAGTCGGAGACCGCAACGGGCAGAGGAAACGTGTCGAACGGCCAGACGAACTGGATGCGTTCCACCAGCTCGCGCCAGTCTTCGCGTGCCTTGAGCGAGGGATAGGCCTCCTCTTCCAGGTGCTGCAGAGTGGGGTCCTCCACCACGCGCCGGAAACGATCGATACGATCCGCCAGGTATTCCGGACCGCCGAGGACTTGATCGAGAAACTCGTGTGCCTTCTGGAGCGCCCGAAAATGGTGCGGCGAGAGGCTCTCGGTCGTGGTGGAGATTCCCTCTGACTCAAGCCTGTCTCGCAGATCGACCAGTCGCCGTAACCCTGTGTAGAGCTCGAGCAGCTCTTCGAGGCCGTGGAGACGCGCCGATCCCAAGGACTCTTGTGCCGGTAGCAGGGGCTTGCGGGCGGTCAACAGATCGAACAGCCGCCGCCCACGCAGCTCGAGACCGACCGGGCCATCGTAGGCAGCCTTCACCTGGTCGTGCGGAAACATCTCGATGCCGACGGTCGGATCCTCTCCTGCGCCGTCGGACTCTCGACCAGCAATCCTGTACGCTGCCCGAATCGCGTCACGAAGAGCCGAGAACCCGCCGTTTTGACGACGCCAGGGGAGCTCCGCGATGACGCAGGCCAGCTCTGGATCGAGATCCCACCCCGGAAGAGAGAAATTCTCCTGGCACTGTTGTACCTCGTGCTCGATGATGCGGCGCGTCAGTCCGGCGGCCTTGAGGTCGCTGAATCGGGGAAACCGGAGCAGGCGCGGATTCCTGGCATGAACGAGACTCCGATCCAGATCTTCGATCGTGGGCACGCCCACGGCGTTGAGGCAACGCTCCAGCACCGCGAGCTCCTCCTCGTCGAGCGAGAGCTTGAAGGCGTTGCCACCGGAAGAGACTGTCGGAAACTGGATGAACACCCGATGATCGGAGGACCGAACCGTGTCGAGAAGACCGCTGTCTTCCAAGGCACCATCAAGATCGATCCCTCTCTCAACGAAACGATCCAAGCCGGTGATCAGCAGGTCCTTCGGCGGCTCCCGGAGCGAGCGACCCCAGTCCGGATCCTCGAAGGGTCGTACGGCCGCCAGGTTGAGGACCTTGTATAGCCTGCCGGGCTCGTCGCTCCTCAAGTATCGAACCAAGTGGAACCAGTCCTCTTCGTAGCCTGACCCGTCAGAGAACAGCAAGTACAAACCGCCTTTCGGGTCAGCAGCCACCCGCTCGGCATGGTTCCGCAGCTCGCAGAGCCGGGGATCCTTGCCGAACCAGATCAATCGCGACCACTCCCGCTGGCCCGCCCCTCCTTCCGGGACCACCGCCGACTCGATCCGGTCGAGAATGAACGACTGGAGGTCCTCCCACAGAGGCATCAGCTTGGCCTTCGAATCAACAGACTGGGTGATCTGGGCCTTGTCCAGCCTCCGAACCTGGTGCCGCTGCAGAGCTTCGCCCTGCTCTGCGTCCGAATACAGTTCCCGGAGCTTGCCCAGATCATGGCTCATGACGCAGAACTGGAAGGCTGCGGCTCCGTTCTCCGCATCGACCCTCTGCTCGATGCACCACCGGATGACCTCCTTCCAGGCATAGGAGTCGGGAACCTCATCGCCATCTCGCCGAGGGAGGATCAGGTCCACCGCCGCGTAGACCGGCTCCTCGTTGCGCAACAGCGATCGAACCGTGGATTGGAAGCTCTGCTGGGAGGGGCAGGTGTGGACCCGGAGATCGAAGAGACCACGCTGGAGCGGCTTCCACTTGGCGAGGTGCTCCCTGGCGGCCTCTTCCAACCAAGGGAGCCAGTCTTGAACGTCATCGTCCACGAGAACCAGATGGACATGGGGGCACACCGTGCCGTGAATCATGGCCGCCCCCCCTTCCCAACACCGCGCCATCGATAACCTGTGATTATCCAGTGTCCCGCAGGCTGTTTGCTCTCAGGAATCACATTCCACCTCCGCGCGAGCACCTACAGCGGTTAGCGCGCTACATGGCGAACTTCTACCACCAGCAGCGAATCGCTGCCCAGATCCTCGGTCATTGACGAGCGCTTCTAATGTTGTCTGAAGAAGCCGGAGAGCGCAAGCTTATCTAAGAAATGACACGTGTTCATAACGCGATATTCCCTAAGGATGGACGCCTCGTCAGATGCTTCGGGTGCCTCGCCTACCTCGGAATTCCCCCCCCACCTGCGTTTCTGGTGTAGGCCGGGATAGGGCCTGCTAATCACAGGCTATCCTCAGCGCGGAGCTCCAAGGTCCCACAACCGCCGAGTGATTCTGACTCCATGAGGATCTTCCTCAGCTTCTCGGGCAGCCGAAGCTTGGCGATAGCCGCCGGGCTTCGTGAT
>Ga0210086_1000134_pt1 | contig 46585 bp, 39 predicted proteins | sample China_Galinas_PW_3_FD_184867 | JGI IMG/M metagenome (GOLD analysis project Ga0210086, IMG submission 184867) | Wetland microbial communities from San Francisco Bay, California, USA, that impact long-term carbon sequestration - China_Galinas_PWB_D2... | ecosystem: Environmental > Aquatic > Marine...
AGGTCCATGATCGCTTGGTATACGAGTCGCCCCAACTCGGTCACGCGCTCGACCCCGTCCTCATGGGAACCCATCAGCACGTAGGTGACACGCGAACTCGAGCAGCCAGCTTGGTTGGCTCCTCCGATATCGACCGCGAGACGGTAGGCTGCCTCCTTCATTTGCTGCTCGTCGTCCAGGGCTTCAGGCCCGACGACGCTGATGCTGGTCTTTGGGTCGAGGGAGATCAGCTCCAGGCCGGGCTGGATGTATTTGGTGACGTGCTTGATGCCCGCAAGTCCGCCCCAGGCGATGATCTTCTCGATGTTGTGCGGCTGGTAGAGCTTTTCCTCGACAGCGGCATCGCCGCCTTGCCAATACGCGACAGCGAAATGCTTGGTAATCGGATGATCGGGTGCCATGTCGCACATCGTCATCGCAAGCGCAGACGATGTGAATGGATCGTTCGACGGTGCCTTGATGATGCAGTCACTGCGCGATATTGCACTGCGAATCAGCGTGATGAGCCCTAGCCCTGGCCCGTTTCCCGCCACGATGTGCAGGCCCCGTGAGCCGAACGCTCTGACTTTGATGGTCACGCCGTCGATCAGCCGGTGCTCAACCCAGCCTTCGAGGTGGTCGAGCCCGACGCTTTTCTCGGCGATCTGCCGGACTTTGTCTCGTTCGAAGAAGGTGCTGAAGCCGCTGTACCCGAATTCGACGAGCTCTCGTGGTACCGGCGAGGCGTCATAAGTTAGCTCTCGCGCCCGCTGCATGTGCTCGTTGGTGCTGACGTCGAGCGTCTTTCCCAATTCTTCGAGGTAGTCGAGAATGTCGTCGAAGCGCAGGTCGTACAGATCGGCAAGCAGACCCGGGGACGCCAGCGGCAACCGGTCCACAAACTTGCGCGGATCGGGCGCCATGAAAGTCATGCCACCACCGCGGCCGGGATATTCGACCAGATCGGTGTCGATGATCTCGCCACGGATGACGGTATGTGCGATTGGGTTGTTCATCTTCTGCCTCGTCTCAGAAACTAGTTAGAAAGTCCATCGCGTCCTCATGAGCCTCCGGCGTTGCCGTGCAGGAGATCTTGTCGCTCCCACCTTGCTCGACACTGAAGCGGGAAATGTCCTCTGAAAGGTGCGCGGTGGTGCGGCCACAAGGGCATTCGCCCCAGTCGATTTCCACCTTGTCGCCGGTGATCAGACCGCCCCAAACGCCGTTTATCGCCAAATCAAAGAAAGCCGCGCGGCCGAGGTGTGTGCCCTCCCGGGGCAAAAGCTCGCTCGTTTCCGGCTCGAGAATGAGGGGAATCAACCAGGGTGGGACGTGACAGCGGCCGTGCTCACACCTGACGCTGACCCCGGTCTGTTCGGAGAAGCCGTAGAAGTATCCATACTCGCCGTCGAAGTTCAGGAAACGCTTGATGACGTCCTCCCATTCGTCTGGCATGGCAAAACCTTTGCCGCCAAGACCAACCGTAAGATAGGAATTCGGCGCGAAGTTACACTTCTTTCCCGCCTCCAGGCCAGTGGCCGCAACGTCGTACATGAGCTGCGCCGGGGACATCAGAAACACCCGCTTGCCGCTCAGCTTCGACACCAGGGTATCCGTCCACGCTTCGGCTCTCGCCGGCCGTTCACGCTCCATCGCTTCGAGTTCGGACCGTCGGGCAAGCAGCCTCTGCGGCACATCCACCCGGCTGTCCCCTCGGGCTTGGGCAGCACGGAGCCGAGCGGCCAGGAACATCACGTCGGTGTCTCCCGGCGTGTCGAACATCGGGTGAAAGTGATCGTCACTGCCCAGCGCAAAGTATTCGTGGAAGTAGTGAGGCGCCCGGAAGAAGGGCGTGTGCCCATCGGGATAGCTGGGCCAGCACACATGAAGTGGTTCATGCAGATCAGATTCCGAGGGTGGTTCGCCGAACCTTTGCAACAGCTGAACGCGAAAACCGCCCAGGATGAATGTGCGCCAATCACTCTTATCGCGAGGGGTGAAGGACATCGTGCCGGTGGTGCCCGACGAGGTGATGGGGTCGAGTTCAGTCTCGGCACAAAGCAGGTCGAGCCACGAGTCAATGGAGTCGCATCCCGAGGCATCCACGCCACTCAGGTCATGGGGTGTCAGCCGGTTCATCCAGGTCGTCAGCTTGTCAAACTGACCCTTCTCGAGCAGATAGGTGGGATACGACTTGTAGATCGTGTGCTCGAACAATAACGGCAGGGCGCCATCAATTCCGCTGATGCTTGTTATCCCCTGCCGATCCGCCAGCTTCGACAGGGTCGGAATACGGTCTTTCTGCTGCTCGAAGCGCATCGAACAGGCTTGCGCCTGAAGCTCCTCGAGGACATCTCGGGGCAGCGAATGCATCTTTGTGAGAGACATACCGAAGAACGTCAGCGGGTCCTCGATAAAAGCAGCCGCCGATTCCTTGACGCTTGCACTTCCATCGAGCAAGTTGTCTACGGCGACCATGTTTTCTCCATTCATAGACGGCTCGGATTATCCGGAGTCTTGTGGCGGGGGCTCCCACGTGATAGACGGGCTGTCCGCAAGCTCCACCGCGCGACGACTTGCGCTGAACTCGTCGACCACCTTCATCCCGCATCCTGAACGTGCTCGCTCGAACACGTTCAATCCGCACTATAGGTGCGTCGCGGCCCCGGTGGGATGGAATCGTGGATCCGCCACCGATCCGTTCGGGCGAGGAACCACGGCCCCGGAGCCCGCACTGGGTCGCGTCGGCCGCGAAAATGTTTGCTAGATTTCGCCCGCCCGCCCACGTTCGGTGATCAGACCAACCGCAGCAGCTCGCGGCGGTAGTACACCGATCCGTAAGGTCCGTCGACGCGCACCCACGGCCCTACGGTGCGCACCCTGACAACGTCCTCGTCCACGAAACCCATTGCGGTCAGGGCGAACACGCAGCGCATCGGGATACCCACCGTCACCCCGGAACCGCTGACCGAAATCACTTCCTGGTCCAGCAGCGAGACCGGCGGCCCCTGCGGGCCCTGCTCTTTGGACACCTCGGCGCCCTGTTGCACGAGGTCGAGCACGACGGAAGCGGGCACGTCGTCGACGTGTGCGAAGCCAGAGTCCGGCGGCAACGCCCAGCGCCACGCCGAGTCCATCGCAAACCCGGTCTGGAGGTATCCGGACGGGTCCGCAGCAGCCAATCCGCGAAGCAGATCGTCCGCACCCGCACACACGTCAGGGGGCTTCACCACACCCTTTACCACCCGGCTCGCCAGCACGTCGAATCCCGTTGGCGCCCAAGTGATCAGCGTGTCCACCGAACGCTGCCGCAGCCGGATCACCGCGGCCTCGTCGAGCCGGCGGGCCCGTTCGATGAACGCCCGCAGGTTCGTGCGGCTGGCGACGTCGGGCAGCCACACGCCGCGCTCCGCCGTCCCGCTCACCGCATCCACCGCTCCAGGTAGTCGCGCTGCGCCGATGAGAGCCGTTGCAGCCGTTGCTCTTTGATATGCACAGTCGCCAGCTGCGTGTCGGCAATCACCGACGCCTTGGCGTCGAGGTCGGCGTTGGCCGGGCGCACCTCGTAGCCGAGCGTGAAGTCGACCGCACGCAACCGCTTGGTCCAGATGGTGACTTGCAACGGCGAGTCGACCAGGCGCAGCTGGCCTCGGTAGATCACCCGGACCTCGTGAATCAGCAGACCGACTGTGGTGATATCCGCGCCGAACGGCTCACGCAGGAACGGCACCCGCGCCTCTTCGAGGATCGTCACCATGGTCGCGTGGTTGATGTGCTGGTACATATCAATGTCTGACCACCGCACCGGCACTGGTGTGGTGAAGCCCGCTGCATTCACGCGGTGGTCCCGCTGCCCGTCCGCGTCATGCTGCGGATCTGCCTCGCCGCTACCGACAGTGTCGCGAGATCGTGCTCGTCGCTCTCATAGATGTCGGTCAGCGTCCGACGGGCGCGGTTGACCCGCGAAGTGTTGGTGTGCTCCCACTCGGCGATCTTTTCCTCGCCGTTCTCGTCGGGCTCCCCCACGGCGAGCACATCGAAGCACAACGACCTCAAGGAGCCGTAGATGTCGTCGCGAATAGCCAAGCGCGCCAGCGCATGCCAATGGTCGTTGCGCTCGAGCGCCGACACGGCGGTGAGCAGGCCGTCGATATTGAGGTGACCCATCAATGCGAAATACGTGTCGGCGACCTCCGCGGTGTCACGATCGAGGATGTCGGCGATGTCGATCACGTCGAGCAGGCTGTAGCTGTACAAACCGGTCGCCACCGCACCCGCCAAATCCTCTGTGGCGCCGTGGGACACGAGGTCGTTTACTCTGTTGACGACGATCTGCCGGTCGTCGGCGCGCAGCCACTCCGCGATCCGCGGCGCCAGCTCGCGAACCTGAGACCGGAACCGGTTGATTTCCGCGCCGACCGCCAGTGGCTGGGGCCGGTAGTTGATGAGCCACCGCGTGGCGCGGTCGAGGAGCCGGCGCACATCGAGCGTCATCCGGTCCGACGGGATCGTGGGCATGGCGCCCTCTTCGCCGGCCGCCTTGATGCGACGCCAGGTCTCGCTGATTCCGAAGATCGCGTCGGCCGCCACGAAGGTGCGCACCGCATCCAACGGGCCGACCCCGGACTCTTCGACCACCCGGTAGACGTAGGTGATTCCGCCGCAGTCCACGACGTCGTTGACCAACATGGTGGTGACGATCTCCCGGCGCAGCTGATGCAAGCGGATGTCGCCGGCGAAGTCGTCGCGCAGCTTCGCCGGAAAGTACGCCGGCAGCCGCGAGGCGAACACCTCCTGGTCGGGCAGCTCACTGGCGAGCACCCGGTCTTTGAGGTCCAGCTTCACGTGCGCCATCAACGTCGCCAGCTCCGGCGACGTCAGCCCCAGGCCCTGATCCATCCGGCGCCGGACCTCCTTGTCCGACGGCAGCGCCTCCAACGCGCGGTTCAGCCCGCGATTGTTCTCGAGGTCGCGGATCAGGCGGGCATGAACGGTCAGCATGCTCGCCGCGTTGGTGCGGCTGGTGCCCATCAAGTCGTTCTGCTCGGAGTTGTTGGCCAACACTAGTTGTGCCACCTCGTCGGTCATCGATTCGAGCAGCGACGTGCGGTCGTCCTCGTCGACCTTTCCGGCCGTGATCAGCGAGTCGACCAGAATCTTGATGTTGACCTCGTGGTCGGAGCAGTCGACGCCGGCGGAGTTGTCCAGCGCGTCGGTGTTGATGCGGCCCCCGGCCAGGTCGTACTCGACGCGGCCCAGCGGCGTCACACCGAGGTTGCCTCCTTCGCCAATCACTCTGGCGCGCACCTGATTACCGTTCACCCGGACGTGGTCGTTGGAGCGGTCACCGACGTCGACGCTGGTTTCGGACTCGGCTTTGATGTAGGTGCCGATGCCGCCGTTGAACAGCAGGTCCACTGGCGCGCACAGCACCGCGCGAACCAGCTCGGGCGGCGTCATCTCGGTGACGTCGTCGTCGATGCCCAGCGCCCGGCGGACTTCGTGGCTCACCGCGATGGACTTCTGTTCGCGGCTGAACACCCCGCCGCCCTCGCTGATCAGCGACGTGTCGTAGTCCTCCCAGTTGGAGCGCGGCTGGTCGAAGAGCCGTTTGCGTTCCTCCCATGAGCGCGCGGCGTCGGGATCGGGGTCTACGAAGATGTGCCGGTGGTCGAAGGCGGCGATCAGCCGAATGTGCTTGGACAGCAACGTGCCGTTGCCGAAAACGTCGCCGCTCATGTCACCGATTCCGACGACGGTGAAGTCTTCGCTTTGGGTGTCCACACCCATCTCCCGGAAGTGCCGCTTCACGGCTTCCCAAGCACCCCTGGCGGTGATGCCCATCACCTTGTGGTCGTAGCCGACCGAGCCGCCCGATGCGAACGCGTCCCCTAGCCAGAACCCGTAGGATTTGGCGATCTCGTTGGCGATGTCGGAGAACGTCGCAGTGCCCTTGTCGGCGGCCACGACGAGGTAGGCGTCGTCGTCGTCGCGGCGGACCACCCGCTCGGGCAGCGTGATCTTGCCGGACGAGCGGTCGACGTTGTCGGTGACGTCGAGCAGTCCGGCGATGAACATCTTGTAGCAGGCGACGCCTTCGTCGCGCGTCGCCTCGCGGTCGGCGCCCGCGTCGCCGGTGGCCATCGGAGGCTGCTTGACGACGAAGCCGCCCTTGGCGCCGACCGGGACGATGACCGCGTTCTTCACCGCCTGGGCCTTGACCAATCCGAGGATCTCGGTGCGAAAGTCTTCGCGCCGGTTAGACCAGCGCAGCCCGCCGCGTGCGACGGGCCCGAATCGCAGGTGCACGCCTTCGACTCGCGGCGAGTGCACGAAGATCTCGAATTTGGGCCGCGGCAAAGGTAATTCGTCGATCAGGCTTGGGTTCAGCTTCAGCGACAGCACTCCCTGCTGGCGCGCGGAGCCATCCCGGGTGACGAAGTAATTGGTGCGCAATGTCGCCTGCACCAGCGAGGCAAATGCCCGCATCACCCGATCGGTGTCGAGGCTGACCAACGCGTCGATGTCCTTGGCGACAGCTGCGGCTGCGGCCTGCGCGTCGCGTTTGACGGAGTCCGACGGGTCGAACAACGCCTCGAACAGCTCGACCAACGACCGTACGGTGTTCGGGTTGTCGTTCACCACCACTTCGATATGCGCCTGGCTGTACGAAAACCCGGCCTGACGCAGGTATTTCGCGTAAGCGCGCACGACGACGACCTGCTGCCACGTCATCGCGGCGCGCAGCACCAATTCGTTGAACCGGTCGGTCTCGGCCTGTCCGCGCCAGATCGCGGTGACGGCGTCGGCGAACCGCGCCGCCGCCACGTCGGGGTCGCTGTCCTCCCCAGGCTCGGGAATCGTCAGGTGCAATGCGATCTTGAACTCATAGATCCACACCTGCAGCCCGTCGGCCCGCGTCACCGTGAACGGCCGCTCCTCGAGGACGATGACGCCCATGCTCTGCAGCATCGGCAGCAACCGGCTCAGTGACGCCGACTGGCCGCCGAGAAACCACGTCAACTGCGCGGTGCGCCCGTCGCCATCCTCGTCCTCGGCGAACACCAGCTTGACCGAATCATCTTGCAGCTCTTCGATGATCGCGATGTGCGCGATCGCGTCCTCAGGACTGATGGCCTGCTTGTACACCTCCTGGAACGCCTCGGCGTAATGCTCGGCCTGGTGCTGCCCGATCGAGCCGGACCGCACGGCGCCGAGCAGCCGATCCGCCCAGGTGCGCGCAGCCTCGGTGAGAAGCGACTGAATGCGCTGCCGACTGCGTTCTGAGGTGTGGACCGCGCCGGACCGGGCGGCGTCGTCACGCAACCTAACGGTGAAATGAACTGCCGCCCAGGGCGACTCGCTGACTCGGGCGGTGTAGTCGATGCTGGCGCCGCCGAGTTCGTGCACCAGAATGTCCATCATGTGCAGCCGCACGGCGGTGGTGTAGCGATCCCGGGGCAGGTAGACGAGCGCTGAGACGAAGTGGCCCAGTAGGTCTTCGCGCATGAAGAGCAACGTGCGCCGGCGCGACCCCACGTCGGTGATCGCGGTGGCCATCTCGAGCAGCTGGTCGGGGTCGATCGCGAAAAGCTCCGAGCGCGGGAAGGTCTGGATGACGTCAAGCAGCAACTGGCCGGCCAGTGAGTCGGGGTCGCGTCCGGACTTGGCCAGGGCGGCTCGGACCCGGCGCGAGATCACCGGAATCTCCAGCACATTGGCGGTCGACGCGGCGGCGGTGAACAGCCCGACGAAGCGATGCTCCAATGCTTCGCCCCTCGATTTGTCACGCACCACCACGACATAGGGGTATGCGCCGTATCGCAGATAGCTGGGCATCGTGGCCTGCGTCAGCGCGAACAGCTCGCCGGATTCGGTCAGCTGGGGAAATACCTCCTGCCGCCGGCGCAGCACGCCAAGACGGCTGGAATCGTCGACCTCGGCTTGACCGTCGGACACCGAGCAGCGCTGATAGCCGAGAAGCACGAAGTGGGCGTCGTCCAACCAACGCAGCAGTCGCGCTATTCCATGCCGCTCAGCAGCCGGAAAGCGGCCCGAGGAGTCGTGGTCCAGGGCATCCGCCAGCGTGTGCAGCGCATCCCGCATCGCTTCGGTGTCGTGGGCGACGCGGTGGGCGTCGCTGACCACCGAGGGCAATTGGCGTTCGGCCTCGGCCAAGGCTTTGCGGTCCGCGCCCGCGGCCAGTTCGACGTGGATCCATGCCTCGTCGATCCCGTCGGAGATGTCGCGGCCTCTTGCTCTTCGCCCAAGCTCATCGCCGTCGCGGGTGGTCCGGATCTCCTCGAGCACGCCGTCCGGGCTGCGGCGGACCCGGAACACTGGGCTCAAGATCGCGATATATGCGATGCCCAGGCGGTTCAGCAACACGGCCACCGACTCCAGCAACATCGGTGCTTCTTCGGCGACGACCTGGACGGCCGGCCCGAAGCCCTGACGGTCGTCGTCATAGACGGCAACGTTGGTGTGCCCGGCCTTGCGCGCGAAACCAAGCTGGCTGTGTGCGGCCAGCAGTGCGGGCGTGACGACCTGTTGGGCGCGCACCTGGACCGGCGCGGTCAGTCCCCGGTCACCGATCGCCGGGGCGTCGCCCTGCGGCCCGCGGTAGCTTTCGACGTAGGCCCGCATCAAGTTCGGCGCGAACTTGTCCTCACCGCCCGAGCCGTCGACGCTCGCGGAGTCGGACTTGACCGGCATGGGATGGCTCCTCATTCGGTGCGGCGTGCCAACGCTGGCATGCGACCGAGGCCCAGACTATCCTCCGGGTCGGTTCGCTCCCGTCATGGACTAGTCGCGCGTGAGCCTGCGGTGTGTCACGCGGTGCGGACGGGCGGCTTCGGGGCCGAGCCTATCGACCTTGTTCTCCTCGTAGGCCGCGAAATTGCCTTCAAACCAAAACCACTTCGCCTCGTTGGCGGCATCGCCCTCCCACGCGAGGATGTGCGTGCAGGTGCGGTCGAGGAACCAGCGGTCGTGGGAGATCACCACGGCGCAACCGGGGAACTTCTCCAACGCGTTCTCCAGCGAGCCGAGGGTCTCCACATCGAGGTCGTTGGTGGGCTCGTCGAGCAGGATCAGGTTGCCGCCCTCCTTCAGGGTGAGGGCGAGATTCAGCCGGTTGCGTTCTCCACCGGAGAGCACACCTGCGGGTTTCTGCTGATCCGGTCCTTTGAACCCGAAGGCCGAGACGTAGGCGCGCGACGGGATCTCGTTCTGGCCGACCTCGATGTAGTCGAGGCCGTCGGAAACCGTCTGCCAGACCGTCTTGTTCGGGTCGATGTTGGCCCGGGCCTGGTCGACGTAGCTGAGCTTGACCGTGTCACCGATTTTCACCGTGCCGCTGTCCGGCTTCTCGATGCCGACGATGGTCTTGAACAGCGTGGTCTTGCCGACACCGTTGGGCCCGATGACGCCGACGATGCCGTTGCGCGGCAACGTGAACGACAGGTCCTTGATCAGCACGCGCCCGTCGTATCCCTTGTCGAGGTGCTCGACCTCCACCACGAGGTTGCCCAGCCGCGGCCCGGTGGGAATCTGGATCTCCTCGAAGTCGAGCTTGCGCGTCTTCTCCGCCTCGGCGGCCATCTCCTCGTAGCGCTGCAGCCGGGCCTTGCTCTTGGCCTGGCGTGCCTTGGCTCCGGAGCGCACCCAGGCCAGTTCGTCTTGGAGCCGCTTCTGCAGCTTGGCGTCCTTGCGGCCCTGCACGGCCAGCCGCTCGGCCTTCTTCTCCAGATAGGTCGAGTAGTTGCCCTCGTACGGGTAGGCGCGGCCACGGTCCAGCTCGAGAATCCACTGCGCCACGTTGTCCAGGAAGTAGCGATCGTGAGTGACCGCCAGGATCGCGCCCTTGTAGCTGGCCAGGTGCTGCTCGAGCCACTGCACGCTCTCGGCGTCCAGATGGTTCGTCGGCTCGTCGAGCAGCAGAAGATCGGGCTTGGACAGCAGCAGCTTGCACAGGGCCACGCGCCGTCGCTCGCCGCCGGACAAATGCGTCACCGGTTCCTCGGGCGGCGGGCAGCGCAGTGCGTCCATGGCCTGCTCGAGCTGCGAGTCAATGTCCCACGCGTCGGCGTGGTCCAACTGCTCCTGCAGCCGGCCCATCTCTTCCATCAGTTCGTCGGAGTAATCGGTGGCCATCAGCTCGGCAACCTCGTTGAACCGGTCGAGCTTGACCTTGAGGTCGCCGAGGCCCTCCTCGACGTTGCCGCGGACCGTCTTCTCCTCGTTGAGCGGCGGCTCCTGCTGAAGGATGCCGACGGTCGCGCCGGTGGCCAGGAACGCGTCGCCGTTATTGGGCTGGTCCAAGCCGGCCATGATCCGCAAGACGCTCGACTTGCCGGCCCCGTTGGGCCCGACGACACCGATCTTGGCTCCCGGCAGGAAGCTCAGCGTGACGTCGTCGAGAATGACCTTGTCGCCGTGCGCCTTGCGGACCTTGCGCATGGTGTAGATGTATTCGGCCATGCCGTGGGTAGTGCCTTTCGTCAGTCCGGTCGCAAAGTCTCCGAACCATCCTAGGCACCGGCTTTCTGCTCCCCGCGTGCGCGGCCGAACTGCGCTAAGCCGACAGAGGCAGCGCCTCCTTCGCTGCGCCGGGCTCCTGCTCAGCCTCGGGCTCCTCTGGGCCGGTGGCGGGCTCTTTGGTAGCAGCAGGGGCCTGTTCGATGATCTGCACGAGTGTCTGCGACAGATCGGGGCCGACGGAGGTGGCCCGCATCTCCAGGGACGAACGGTGGACACCATTGCTGTCGTCGTACTCGCTGGTGTAGACGTGCCCCACGGCGATCACCGCGCGACCCTTGCCGAGCGCGGCGCCGACTCCGGTGACCAGCTTTCCCCAGCAGTTCACGGTGATGTAGAGGGTGTTTCCGGCCTCCCAGGTGCCGTCGGCCCCGCGGCGGCGGGAGTTGCTGGCCATCCGGAAGCTGATGACCTCCTGATTGCCTACAGTCCGCCGGCGCAGATCGGTGATGACGCGGCCCACGACGGTTATTGGCGTTTCAAACATTTTTGTTCCCTTTCACTCGCTTACGCGCTGACACCGCCATTCCGCACCTGGGTACCGACACCGCGGCGGTTGGCCGAGTACTGCCCGGCATGCACCGTGGATGAAATGCGACTTGTGGATAGCGGCCGTCGCCTCCCTGCCTCATCGTCTCCCCGCCTCATCGCCGAAATTCACCTTATGCAGAGAAAGTGCTAGTAACGAACTGAATAACGTGAATTTCGTTGTAGCTCAGGGCTTCCAACCCCGCGAGATCAGTGCGGCACGGACCTCGGCGGCGACGTCAGCACGGCGGTCTTCTCTGAACGCGCGCACCACGGACCACCCCATGCGCGCCAATTTCGGCAGAACTCGCGCATCTTTGCGGTACTGATAGCGATCGGTCTGATGCTGCTGGCCGTCGTATTCGGCCGCGACCTTGAACTCTTCCCACGCCATGTCAACGATGCGCACCAGGTATCCGTGACTATCGACAATCGGAAGCTGGGTCGTGGGTGTGGGCAAGCCGGCGTCGATAAAGGCCAAGCGCAGCAAGCTCTCTTGCGGCGACGCGGCGCCCCCGTCGACAAGCGAAAGCAATTCGCGCAGCTGTCGGATCCCGCGAGCGCCCTGGTAGCGCTTGGCGAGCAGCAACACATCTTCGGTCGAGAACAACATCGACCGCATCAGTGCATCCATCCGCGCCAGTGCTTCGCCGCGCGGCAGGTGCCGCCCGAGGTCGAACGCCGCGCGTGCACGGGTGGTCACCGGAAGCGTTGCGATGTGGGTGATCTCGTCCGGAGCGAGCGTCTCTGTGCGGACGACGAGTCCAGGCTGCTGGCGCAGGCGTCGCGAGATCAATTCGATTCGCACGTCAGGGTCCACCCAGTTCGCACCATGCAGTGCAGAGGCAGCCACTCCCCGCGATCACAGCCTGACCGTGCGTTGACAACCACGCGCCAACCGTCCGATCCCGGAGCGTGACGGTGCTGGCCTTGGGAACGTAGACGTCCCGGAAGATCGGGCGATACCACTTCCGCAATTCGTGCCGGCTCAGCGCGCCCTCCGCAACCGCACGAGAACCGACAAATACCTCGCCGATGGCCGCATCATGGCGACACCCACCGACAGCTCCGCCGAAATTCACCTTATGCAGAGAAAGTGCGGAGAAGAGGCCTGCAAAACGTGCCTCTCGGTGGTCAAACCGCCGGACCGTTGAACCCAGCCGTGCGCGCGCCGTTATCAATATGCGACCGATGAAGCCGTGTCGGTCCCTGGGAGTACCGTCGGCTCGACGTAATCTCCGTTCAGGAGAAGGACGATGAATGTTGTTACGGTGGCGCTGTTGTCGGTCAGCATCCCACTGACCGCACTTGCCTTGCATCGCGTCCAGGATTCGCTGGAGCGCTGGGAGCAGCGCCGTCACGCCGACGACTGAATTCGCGCGGCACCGTCTTGATTATCGACGACGTCCGACTCGGCAGCACATGAACGACGTTGCACCGGCCGGCGATACCGACATCAGGCACGCCGCCGCCACGCTCGCCGAATACGGGAAGTAGCTCAGCCGGCTTCCCGGCGCTCCCGCCGCCGCTGCGCCTCCCGCTCGGAGAATTGCCGGAACGACGCCAGCTCGACCATGTCCATGTCGCGCAAGAGGCCGCGCAGCTCCATCAGGAACGCCTCGCGGCGCTCGGCCAGATCCGGTGCGGCCCGCAGCAGGCCCTGGTCGGCGGCGACTTGGCGCGCGGTCGCGAACAGCAGCGCCGACACCGCCTCGTTGCTGCGGACCTGGCCCTGCGCCGCGTACTGCTTGCCGACGCCCAGGGCAAGTTCGACCAGGTCCTTGTCGCCGATTTCGGCGGGCGCGTCGCGCAGCACGTCCGCGACGATCTCGTAGGCCTCGAAGAACGGGCGCAGCATCGCATGGGACATCAGCGGTCTCTTCGCGTGCAACAGCTCGCCGATGTCGTCCCCGCCGGCGCGCACCCGCGCCTCCCAGTCGTCGTGCCACGCCATCTCCTCGGAGATGTGCTCGCGGAAGGCCGCCGAGTCGGCGAAGTAGAAGTCGAACTTGAGCAGGTCGCGCAGCCGCGCTACCTGACCCCAGAACGCCTCCACCCGGTCGCCCTCGGCGTGTGCCGCGTAGGCGAGCGCGAGCTCGGCGATCGACGTCTCCAGGAACGCGTCGATCAGCGTGTTGCGGTAGAACGCCGCCTCATGCTCGTCTTCGGGCGCGATCCGCCACACCGGCTCACGGCCGCTGTCGATCCGGGTGACGGGGTGGCCGCCGGACAGCGCGTCCACCGCCGCGCGCACGCCCTCGTGGGTGCGCAGCCGCAGCGCGCTGTTGGTCATCGGGGTCTGCTTGCGCTCCAGGTAGTCCAGCGAGTCCTGGAACGTGTGGTGCAGCTGGGCCAGCGTCAGCGCCCGTCCCCGCGTGGTCAGCAGCAGCGCCGACACCAACCCGGTGGCGTTGACCGGAGTAGCCCGCAGGATGCGCCAAGCCACCTCAAAGGCCATCTTCTGCAACCCCAGGCGCTTGGCGTCCTCATCGCCGGCCATCGGGCCGTGCGGCTCGCCGAGGTACTCGCGCATCGACACCGCGTCCGGGAAGCGGACGTAGATCTTGCCGTAGTTGCGCTCGCCCTGCGCCTTGATGAAGTTGTACAGCCAGGACAGCCCCTCGGGCGTCTTCTCGCCGCCGCGGGCATAGGCCGCGTACTCGGCGGTCTCGTGGAGCTGGTCGAAACTGATCGACACCGGCTGAAGCAGAATGTCCTCGCTGCGGCCCTCGAGGTAGGCGTCGGCGACGTAGGCGAGCAGGCCCAGCTTGGGCGGCAACATCTTTCCGGTGCGTGACCGGGTGCCCTCGATCGACCAGCTGAGGTTGAACCGCTTCTCGACGATGTAGCCGACGAACTGGCGGAGCACGTACTTGTACAGCGGGTCGTCGAGCTGGCGGCGGATGAAGATGACGCCCGAGTGACGCAGCAGCGGCCCCATCAGCCCGAACGACAGGTTGATTCCAGCGAACGTGTGCACCGGTGGCAGCCGGTTCTCCTGCATCGCCACCGGCACGATCGCGCCGTCGAGGTAGGAGCGGTGCGAGAACAACAGCACCGCTGGGTGATCCTCCAGCGCCCGCCGCATCCCCTCGACCTCAGCGCGGTCGTAGTCGATGTTGGGGTCGAACCCTCTGCTGAAGATCGCGCGGCCCAACGACGGGATGAGGTCGACCGAGAACCGGCTCCACCCGGTCGCGAGTTCGTCGAGCATCTGCCCGGCCTTGTCCAGGGTCGCGCCGGGAATCTTCTCGAGTCCGTCTCGGAACCGCGCCGACGCCAGCAGCTCGGGCTTGATCAGCTTCGGTGACTTGTATTCGGGTCCGAGCAGCCGGAGTTCGACACGTTCGATGGCCAGCGCCGCGCGCCGCAATACGAACCGGGCGAAGTCGCGCGAATTGTCGCCGGCCGTCGTGTCGTGCCACTGTTGCCGAAGCTCGGAGACTTTGGCCGGTTCACCCGCGACAACTCTGGCCCTCGACGGGTCTTTGTGCAGAATCCGCCGCTGCAGGATCTGCGGCGGCCGGTAGGTGTCCCGACCGGAGATCAAGCCGACCAGCTTGACCCTCGTGGGCAGGCCGCCGGGCACCCAGAACACACGCACCGGCACGACGGTGCGGTCCTCGTCGGCGGCAAGCTGTTCGACGAGCCGGGCGACGACGCCGGGGACCGGATCATCGTCGGCGGGAAGCTGAACAACCTCGACCTTGGTTTCGGGATGCTCGCGGCGCTGCTGGGCAAGCCAGTCGTTCAGCAGCTCGAGTTCGGCCGGTGACGACACCGCCGCGAGCACCAACGCGTCGTCGGTAGCGGTGAAACTGGCCAGCTCGCCGATTCGGGCGCTCATCGCCGCCCCTTAGCCCTGGCCGGAGTCGCCTTCTTGGCTGCTTGCGAATTGCCGCCGCCCGCAGCCGTCTTCGCTGCGGTCTTCTTCGCCGCGGTCTTCTTGGCCGCGGCCTTCTTGGCGGGGGCCTTGTTGGCTGCCGCTTTCTTCGCAGGCGCCTTCTTCGGCTTGGCGCCCGACGTCGGCTTCGTCTCGGGAACTGCGTCGTGCGGCCAGTTCTTCAGTGTGTCGAGATAGAGCTGACGAACTTCGGCGATGCGGTCCGGCAGGTTGTCATGCGTCCAGTCGTCGACCGGGATCGGCGGGGAGACGACGACGTCGACGGTGCCGGGATTGAACGTGCTGGAGTCGCGTGCGGCGATGACTTCGGCGTTGCGGATCACGATGGGCACGATCGGGATGCCTACCGACATCGCGATCCGGAAGGGCCCTTTCTTGAACGGCCCGACCTCGGTGGTGTCCAGCCGCGTGCCCTCCGGAGCAATCAAGATGGACAGACCCTTGCGCGCCAGTTCCTCGACCTTGTGCAGCCCTTCGACTGCGGCCTTCGGGTCGTCACGGTCGATGAACGCCGCGTCCATGATCTTGCCCAGCGCGCCGGCGATCGGGTTGCTCTCGAGTTCCTTCTTTCCCACCGACGTGAAGTTGTCGCGGACCAGGTATCCGGCGACGATCGGGTCAACCTGGTTGCGGTGGTTGAAGATGAAAACCGCAGGCCGCTGCGCGGTCAGGTTCTCCTCACCGATCACATTGACGTTGACGCCGGTGGCGGCCAGCAGCGCTCGGCCGAAATTGGAAGTGAAGAAGTTGACGCCACGACGCTTGCTGCCGGCCAACAGGCCAACCCCGACGGCGCCCGCGGCCACCGGAGCGATCGTGGCGATCCCGGCGAACGTGCGCAGTGCCGAGGTCGGGCTGCTGCCGCTGCGGCTGGAAAAGCGCAGAACCGGCCATCCACGCTTGGCGGCCACCGCCGCGAGCTTGCCCTCCGGGTTGGTGGGTCTCGGGTTGCCGACGAGATACATCAGCGCGACGTCCTCGTCGCCGTCGGCGTAGAAGTAGCTCTTCTTCAAGTCGATGTCGTGGTCCGCGGCGAACTTCTGCACGGCGTTGGCCTTACCGGGTCCCCACAGGATCGGCTTGAGCACACCGCCGGTCAGGCTGCCGTTTTCGTCGACCTCGAAGCGGTTGCTCAGGATGTTGTCGATCCCCAGGAACCGCGCCACGGGTTCGACCTGCACGGTCAGCGCCGACGAGCTGAGGGTCACGGTGTGGCCGCGAGCCTGGTGGGCCCGCACCAGCTCACGCATCTCGGGGTAGATCCGCGACACGATGTGCTGGACGAACAGCCGCTCGCCGAGCTCGTCGATCTCGTCGATCGAGCGTCCTTTCATCATCGACGCGCCGCGGTAGATGAGCTGCTCGAAGTCGGCGCGGCCGAGTTGGTGGTTCAGCGCGGCCTGGACGACGCCGAGAAACTCGCCGATGCCGATCTCGCGGCGCCGGAAGCGGTCACGCGTCATGATCACGCCGGTGAATCCGGCGACGAGTGTGCCGTCGACGTCGAAGAAAGCGCCGACCTTCGGGCCGGGCGGGCTGGCCTCGATCTCGGCGACCGACCCGGGCAGGCGGATGTCCCGGCGATCGAGAGACCGGTTGTCGGAGGGGCTCATGACGGCGAACTCCCGTTGGGCGATGGGGGCTGGATGTTGGACGCTGCAGAATCGGCGAAGGACGCGGGCTCGGCACGGCCCTGCCCGCCGAGCCCCAGCACCTCGTTGAAACTGGCCAACAGGCAACGGGCCCACAGGTCGTCGTCGGTGAACGACGCCCGGTCGTAGCGAGTCGTAACGGTGACCATGCCGCCGCGCGAAATCAGCACCGCCATCATCGCGACACCCGGTAGCGGCCCAATCCCGTACTGGCGCAGGACTTTTGCGCCTGCGATGTACGTGTCGCCGGCATACACCGGCAGGTTGCTGGCCTGCACGTCCGAGGACACCACCGAGCTCGCGATTGATTCCACCACCGGGTCCGGCAGCAGGCCGATCAGCGGTGCGACGGCGCCGATCATGTCGATCGCGGGCTCTTCACGGCGCCTGCACATCTGGGTGCGGATGTCGTGAATGCGCGCGGTGGGGTCGGAGATTCCGAGGGGTGCCGAGATCATCACGCCGGCGAAGCGGTTGCCGCCGGCGGGGTCCGCGTCGGCGCGCAGGTTCACCGGAACCGCCATCGGAAGCGAGTCGATCGGCACGCCGAGTTCGTAGTGGTAGTGCCTCAGCGCTCCGCACAGTGCGGCGAGGTAGGCGTCGTTGATGGAGCCCTCTGCGGCCTTGGCGGCGGCGCGGATGTCGGTGAGCTTCATGTCGATTGCTTCGCTGCGCGAGGAGAGGCTGCGGCGGCGCAGCAGCGGGGAATGCTCGGCGGCCGCCGACATCACCCTGGCGCCGGATCTGGCGTATTCGACCACTCCCCCGACAGCGGACACCGGGTCGCTCAGCACACGACCGACGACCTGGGCGGCGCCAGACACCGCGCCCCGCACACCGCCGAGCAGCGTGACGGGCAACCGGTTCAGGCCCTCACGGGCGAGGTCGTTGCCGGTGAGATCCTGGGGGATCGGCAGCGGGACGGACTCGCGGGGAGGCGGTTCGCGCTCCAGATCGTAGATATGGGCAAACATCTCGACTGCACCTACTCCGTCGGTCACGGCGTGGCTCATGTGCAGCAAGAGCGCGGCCCGGCCGTCGGCGAGCCCCTCGACCAACGTGACCGTCCACAGTGGACGCGAAATGTCCAGCGGGGACTGCAAGCTCACCTCGGCGAGGTCGAACAACTCGCGCATGGTTCCGGGATCGGGCACGCGCACGCGCCGGACGTGGAAGTTCAAGTTGAAGTCGGGGTCGACCACCCAGCGCGGGGCGGCCGTGGGAATCGTCGGCACCACGACTTTCTGGCGAAGCCTCAGCACCCGACGGGACGCGTGCTCGAACACGGCGACGAACCGGCTCCAGTCAGGGGTGGTGTCGAGGATCTCCAGGGCCATGATTCCCGAGCGTGTCCGCGGGTTGGCTTCGCCGCGGTGCAGCAACATGTCGAACGCGCCGAGTTCCTCTGGTAGACCCGCCGCGTCTACTGCTTGAACCACCGTCTCGCCCACCTCTCCCGTCACCGCATCCGAGGACAACGCTAGTCCGCTGGCGGAAGGTGCGGGAGAGATTGTCGGCGGCACGACGGGTGCGCTCTTTGGCGCGCGCGTCGGCGCTGATCGGCCGGATCCTGAACCTGCAACCGGCTTTCCTCACCGCCCTTGGCGGCAGTGCCACGGTGCGGGGGCCAAAACGCTGATTCGGCGGGAGGACCGGGTTCGGACATTGCAGGCGCTGGCTTCAGCGCATCGCTTGTGGCCGGATTCCGCTGAGGTCAGCGAGGAACTGCGCGCAGCTCGCGAAATGCCGCAGCATTCAACACTCCTGCCTGCTGGCCATTCCTGCTGGGCGCAATCCGGAGAGTGACCGATGCGCCATGTGCGTCGGGCCGGACGTAATAGCACAAGTCGGTCTCAGGGCAGTAGATGCAAACCGTATCGATCGCGCCGTCATCAGTCGGTGTCATATGGGTCCCGTTGCGGTCCGCCCACGTAGACCGGAACTTGACGGTCACGGCACCCGAGCGTGCTGAGCGATACTTCACCTGAAGGCGGTGGAATATTCCAGCCTCATACGCGACCAGATCGAACGGTGCGTGCTCCGTCGCCGGAAACAGGACGGTGAACCCTTGACTTGCCAAGTCGGCATGCACTTTGGCGACGCCTAGGTCGCCCTTGTCCTTCGTGTGGTGTCTCACCATCTCCTCCAGAGTAGTGGACGCACTATCCATCGGTTGGCGGGAACTCGACTAGGGTGGGGTGTACTGCCTCCGTAGCTCAGCGGACAGAGCAGCCGCCTTCTAAGCGGTTGGTCGCAGGTTCAAGTCCTGCCGGGGGCGCTGAACAGGGGCGCATGAGTTGGACGATTGGCGCAATCCCGCGATCGCGATGTCCGGCCGCTGCCACAGGGTCTCCCGCGCTGGCCGTGCTTGAACCGCCACTGAACAAGGTTGTCGCGCAACAAGTAACAATTTCAAGGTGAAGCAGACCAGCGTCGGATTGTCAGGACGCGATCTCGGCGATCGCCGCCGCCGCGTCCAGATCCGCATAGGCAGCGGAATAACGCTGCGCCAGCGCGATCGCGATGTCGGGCCGCTGCCACAGCTCCCCGGCGCTGGCGGTACACAGCCACAGCGCCAACCCGTGTGCCACCGACGCGCGGTAGCGCAACCAGATCTCGTCGGCCGACGGCATCTCGTCGGCCGGCAACCCCAGTGCCCCGCGGTACTCCTCGAGCAGTTCGCGTTCACCGCGGCGGCGGTCCTCGATGGTCAACGCGCCCTGCAGGAAATAGCCGAGGTCCAGCGACCAGTTGCCGCGGCGGGCGACCTGCCAGTCGAGGAATCCCACCTCGCCGCTGGGCAACAGGTAGGTGTTGCCGATGTGCGGGTCGCCGTGCAGCAGCGTTTGCGGTGAGATCGTCAGACTGCGGATGAAGGGCTTCCAGATATCTTCGATGAGCCCGTCGATCGTCAACGACATCACCTCTGCCGGAGCGTTTTCGCCCAGCCGGTTCAACGCCTCGGGAAGTGGTGCGGCCTGCATCCCGTCCCACGGCATGAACGGCTCCAGCCATCCCAGCGCCGGTTGCTCGGTGACTCCGTCTCCCCAGAACCGCCCGTGCATCCGGCCCAGCCCGCGCACGCCGGTGGCGGCTTGCTCAACCGTCATCGGGCGCGTCGCATCACGCGTATCGGCTCCTCGGGCCGTCAAGTCCTCCATTACCAGGACGAAGTCGTAGTCGGCTTCGTCGATGAGCGCCGCGTAGACGACCGGGTGCTCCAACGGCAGCTCCACGCCGGACTGGAATAGCCGGGGCTCGTGGAACATGCCGCTGGTGCGCCGGATCAGATCTTTGTGCGCGGGGTCGGCGGCTTTGACGAACACTGACGCCGGACCGGTACCGCCCGAGTAGGTCAGGGCCAGGCGGGCGCGCCGGTTCGTGCCGTCGTCACGCAGCGCGACGGTGACCGCCTCGACCTGCGCATCGGGACACCGGTCCGACAGCGCAGCCGTCATCCACTCGGGGGTGATCTCGTCCCAGTCCTTCGGAACCGTTAGCTCAGCACTGGTCATCGAGACCCCTTTCGCGCCGGCGGCGACGAGCTCATGCGCGTCAGTCACGCGATGCGGCAGAGACCCGGGTGTCGCACCCGTGCCGGGTCGGTGGATCTACCTCCGCTGCGGCTCGCCGCGGGCCTGTTCTCGAGCGTGGCGAACCATGCGTTCGCTGAGCCGGATCAGCGGGTCCTCCTGCCCGCCGGGCATGGTGTACGCCAGTTTTCGTCGTTCAATGGCGAACCCGTAGAGATCCTGACTCAGTGACGTCACGGTCATGAGACGCCCCCGTCCCTGGAGTGAAACTTCGAGAGTGATTGCGGGACTCGCGGACTGCTTCACCGAACCCGCACCACCAAAGTGTCCTCTCACCCGTCCTCGATGGGAAGGCCTTGGCTGACCGAAATGCAGTGTTCACAGGAAATCTGCAGTGCGGCAACGGCGGACCTCCACCGAGGCAGCGCGACACGACGTCGGGCGAGGAAAAAAGGGCCTTTGGTCCCTTCAGGCAATGGCTTTTCGCCGACGGAATCTGGCACACGACCTCGTATCCTGCGGTTATGACATATGTAATCGGCAAAGAATGCGTCGACGTGATGCACAAGGAATGTGTCAAAGAGTGTCCGGCCGACTGCATCTACGAAGGCGCACGCTCGCTGTACATCAACCCTTACGAATGCGTGGATTGCGGTGCCTGCGCCTTGATCTGCGAGGTCGGCGCGATCTATTACGAAACGGACCTGCCCGAGGACGAGGTGCGGTTCCTCGCCGACAACAAAGCCTTCTTCGAGGAAGTGTTGCCCGGCCGTGACGAACCGCTGGGCACTCCGGGCGGAGCCGGCGATCTCGGACCAGTCGGCGTCGACGCCCCATACGTCGCTTCGCTGCCGCGGCGGAGCTGAGCCATGTCCACCCCGGTCGAGCCGATCGTCGTCATACCCGAAGACGAGAGCTGGCAACTGCTGGCCAGCAGAACGCTGGGCCGACTTGCCACCAGCGTGGCGGGGCAGCCGGAGATATTCCCGGTCAACTTCGTCGTGCAGCGCCGCAGCGTGCTGTTCCGCACCGCCGAGGGCACCAAGCTCGCCAGTGCAGTGACGAACAACCGGGTGGCGTTCGAGGTCGACGAACACAATGTCGAGGGTGGCTGGAGCATCATCGTCAAGGGACGCGCTCAGATGTTGCACACCCAGGATGAGATCGCCGAAGCCGAGCGCGCACAGCTGCTCCCGTGGATAGCGACGCGCAAACGCCACTTCGTCCGGATCATCCCGTCCGAGATCAGCGGGCGCAGGTTCCAGTTCGGCTCTGAGCCCGACGAGGATTTCAACTACGCGACATAGCGGCTTGGGTGTGGCCTCGCGGCTAGGGTTGGCGCTGTGGCTGTCAGCGACATACGCGAAGTCGTCATTGAAGCAGCGGTCGACGAGATCCTCGCCGTGCTCACCGACGCCGCATCGCTTCCCGAGTGGTCCGACATTCATCTGTCCGCCGAGGTGCTCGACCGCGACGACCAGGACCGCCCGCTGAGAACCAAGATGAAGGTGAAGACCGTCGGCATCACGGACGAGCAAGTCTTGGACTACACCTGGCGCGACGACGGCCTGTCGTGGACTTTGAGAAGTGCCAAGCAACAACGCAGTCAGGACGCTCGCTACACCCTGATTCCGGAGGGCGACCGGACCCGCGTGAGGTTCGAGCTGACAATCGACCCGCTGGTCCCGCTTCCCGGATTCGTGCTCAAGAGGGCCACCAAGGGAGTGATGGGCACAGCGACCGACGGATTGCGGAAACGGGTGCTGAGCCGTACAGGGAGTTAACCGATCGCCGGCGAGCGTCGTTCGCGCCGAAGCAACCGGTAGCCGCCGTAGAGCAGTGCAGCGACGAAAAACCCGACGAAGTAGGCGGTGTCGGCGCCGTGCCACGTTCGGGCAACCGGACCCTCGATCAGCGATGTGTGCATGAACGGCACGGCGGCGCCGTACGCGACGACGAACGCGGCCAGGGCGGCCACTGCTTTCGCGCGATCGGTGTGCTGATCTGCCAGGTTGATGGTGCGCCGACCACGAGCCCGCAACCACCAGTCGATGACGGTGACAGCGACGAAGCCGGGAATCCAGTAGCTGACCAGCAGCAGCACATCCTGAAACCGCGACGACATGTTCCCGGAGTGCAGCCACAGAATCAGCGCGAACGCAAGCGCGGTGACGACCAGCGCCGACACCGGCCGTCGCAGCCGGATCCCGACGGTCTGCAGCGCCAGCGAGCCGCTGTAGTCGTTCATCGCCGCGGAACCGACCGCCGCCAGCGCGATGACGAGCAGCGCCAGCGCACCGAGAGCGCCGCCCCCCATCACCGACCGCACACCCTCAGACGTCTGCTCCGAGAGCACCGGCGCGGCTGCGATTCCGATGCCCTGAACGAACACGTACGCCGAGACGATGCCGGCGAACGTGAAACCGAAAACCGCCCGCCGCGACGAGTGGGCCGGCAGGTAGCGGCTGTAATCAGATGCGTAGCTGGCCCAGGAAACCGCCAGGCTCAGGGCCACGGTCACCTCGAGAATGAAAGCGCCGACGAGATCCGGGCCGTGCGCCGCTGCGGGTGTGACGATCTCGTGGCCGCCGGCGAGTTTGACGGCGAACACGACGAACGTGACGAACAAGACGACGGTCAGCACCGCTTGCAGGCGGTGGATCACCTCGTAGCCGAAAAAGCCCACCACCCCTTGCACCGCCAGCACGATCAGCACGGCCACCCAGAACGGAATGCCGAGAAGCACCGCGAGCGCGTCGGCACCGAAGAGACCCACCAAGCCGTCCCACGCGATCGACGACAACCACTGCAGGGCGGCGGGTAGGACCACCCCGCCGCCGAACGCCATTCGTGAGATCGGCAACTGGGCGGCACCGGTGCGTGGGCCCCAGGTCGATAGGTAGCCCACGACAAGCGACCCGAGCACAGTCCCGACGACCATCGCCAGCAACCCGAGCCAGAAGCCCAGGCCGAGGGTGATCGCCAGCGTGCCGGTGAAGATGCCGGTCATGTTCACCTGCGGGGCGAACCAGATCGGGAACAGTCTCGCGGGCGTGCCGTACCGCTGGTCTTCGCCGATGGGTGCGATGCCGTGCGTCTCGACCACCAGATCACCGGGGCGAGTGGGCCGGCGGCCGTGGAACGCCGGGGCGCCGTACGCGCTCCGTGCTGCTACCGAGTCGCCGGCCATGAGCCCCCTCCTGGTCCTCAGAGGACAAAACGATAGCGCCGCTGCCAAACCGGCCAGCCTGGCAGTCGCCACGCTGGCCAGTGTCGGCAACGGTTACCGGACGCCTGCCGTGGTGATCGGCGCGGTCGGCACCGATCCGGGCTTGGGTGTTGGCATCGCCGTGACGGCCTGCTCGAAAACACCGGAGGGAACGGTGTTGATCGGCGGGCGCTTTGGGCCTGTCGTCGTCGGCGTCTGCTCGAAGACGCCCGAGGACGGAACCCTGAGGTCGTCGGGATTGATGCACGCGCCGTTCCTCATCACCCCACCGGCGTGCTCGCAGCAGTAGTCCGTGGGCATATCGCGGTCCAAGCACGCTGCGAAGTCGCTCTCTTTGTAATCGGCGCTCGCGACGGCGAGGCTGGCGAGGGGGCTGAGGGCCAAGGCCATCGCGCCGGAGAACAGGGCGGTGCGCACGACGCGGCGGGAGGTGGTGTGGGTGCTGGCGGTCATCGGTGTTCCTTTTCTGTGGGTGGCTTGTTGGCGCTTACACAGGTAGGAGCGACGACCCCACGCGCCGGTGACAGTTTTTCGGGAAAGTTTTTCCCGACGTCGGCGTCGGCGTCGGGAACTAGCGGCCAAGCAGCCTGGGATGCGCGCGACCGGCCACCAACGGCAACTCGAGTGATGTGACGATTCCCGGCGGCGCCGCGCAAACGTAGGGCACCGCGTTGACGCAATGTGCGGCCGTCGCGACAATTCCCGGGTTGCTCACCAGCCCGGCCTCGACGGTTTCGGGCTGCCAGCCTTTGATCGTCACGAACGTGTCCGGATTTCCCTTCACCTCGATTTCGAACCGCTCGCCTTCGCTGCCGAATGTCCACGGCGGGTCGAGATTTTCCTCGCCCATCAGCCAGTTGACACCGGCGCGCACCACCACGTCGCCGTCCACGAGCGCCTCCCAATGGAACCGCTGGGCAGCCACCCTCCCCGGTTCGATCGGTCCGATCGGCGAGTCGATCGGCGCGGTGGCGACCGCGACGTCGTTCACGGTGCGGATCTGCGCCATCTCCTCCAAATCCAGAGCGTGCAGCACCATGTGGATCGACTGCTTGAAACCTCCCGTCAGCAGCTTGAGCATTGGCCCTTTCTCGGCCTCGTCCGGCGTTCCGCCGAAGCACATGATGTGGCGAACCACGTCGGCGGCTCCATAAGTCCTGATGTCCGAAAACTCTTCGGCCCGAACAAAAGTCACCGCAGAGGACATCGCCGAGAACATCAGCGGGAATATTTCGGTGACGCCGCCTGGATGGATGCCGGTGCCGTGCAGGCTCACGTTCCCCTCGGCACACGCGGCCGCCAACGGCGCGGCTTCGCGCTCTGCGGGATAGAACCACCCCACCGGGCTGACAACGTTCTTGCCGGACCGCAGCAACGCGGCGACTTCGTCCTGGTTCGGCATCAATGGCGCGTAGACGACCGCGTCGGCGTCGGCGTCGGCGATGTCCTCGATGCTCGACGTCGTGGTTATGCCTACCGGCGAACCGCCGATGATTTCGCCGACGTCCTTGCCCTGCTTATCTTTTGAGTGCACCCAGCATCCGACCAGCTCGAGCTCGGGGTGTTGGAGAATGCAGTCGATCGCGGCCTTACCGACCGAGCCGGTGGCCCACTGGATGGTTCGCAGCGCCATGGCGACGAATCTAACGCCCAGGTCTTGACTAGTGTTGACCGATGCCTGATTCGGTCTTGTTCGAGGTGCGCGACCGCGTCGCGCTCATCACCGTCAACGACCCCGACCGGCGCAACGCGGTAACCGGCGAGATCTCCACGGGCCTGCGGGCAGCCGTGGGCCGCGCCGAATCCGACGCCGGCGTCCACGCTGTGATCGTCACCGGCGCGGGCAGCGCGTTCTGCGCCGGCGCCGATCTGTCCGCGCTGGGCAGCGCCGGCAGCGCCGCCGAGGAGGGCCTGCGCCGGCTCTACGACGGGTTCCTCGCGGTCGCGGACTGCGCGTTGCCGACGGTCGCGGCAGTCAACGGGCCGGCGGTCGGGGCCGGGCTGAACCTGGCGCTGGCCTGCGACGTGCGGCTTGCCGGGCCTCGGGCGTTGTTCGATCCGCGGTTCCAGAAGCTCGGCATCCATCCCGGCGGCGGCATGACGTGGATGCTGCAGCGAGCGGCGGGGCCGGATGTGGCGCGTGCGGCGCTCCTGTTCGGGATGCGGTTCGACGCCGACGCGGCGGTGCGCCACGGCGTCGCGCTGAGCATCGCCGACGACCCGGTGGCCGCCGCGTTCGAGCTGGCGGCCGGCCCGGCGTCGGCGCCGCGCGAGGTGGTGATCGCCACCAAGGCGACGATGCGGGCCACGATCAGTCCCGGTTCCGTAGATACCGACCAGCACGCGTTCGCGGTGCGAGCCGAGGTCGGCCCGCAGGCCGAGTCGATCCGCTCACCGGAGTTCGCCGATCGTCTGGCGGCCGCCCGCCGCCGCTAGCTCCCCCTTCCTCTTGGCTTCCTTTCGGCGCGAGCGCAGAAGGGGGAGGCTACAAGTCGAGCAGCGCGGCCTCGGGCGTCTCGATGAGTTGCCGTAATTCGCAGAGGAATTGGCCTACTTGCGCGCCGTCGGCGATGCGGTGGTCGAACGCGCACGTCAACCTCATCGTCGGCCGCACCACGACCTCGCGGTCGACGGCCACCGGACGCGGCTTGAGCGACCCCACCCCGAGGATCGCCGCCTCGGGGTAGTTGATCACCGGCACGCCGTCATCGAGGCCGAGCGCACCGAAGTTCGACACGGTGAACGTCGAACCCTGCAACTCGCCGGGCTTGATGCTGCCGTCGCGGGCCGCACGCACCAATCCCGCTACCCGGCAGGCCAATTCGCGCGTCGTCGAGTTCTGGGCATCGGTGACCACCGGCACCAGCAGCCCGCGGTCGGTGGCCACCGCGACACCGAGGTTGACGGTGCGATGCACGTGTACCTGAGGCCCGCCGTCGCCGTCGACCCATGTCGAGTTGAGCACCGCGTGACGGGTCAGCGCGATGGTAAGCAGTCGCAGGATCAGCACGAACGGCGTCACATCGGCGCCGATCGCCGAGAACCGGTCACACAGTGCCAGCAGCGCAGTACCGTCGACTTCCACACTGGCGTGTGCGTCCGGGATTCGGCTGCGGGACAGCGTCATTCGCTCGGCCATGCGGGCGCGGACACCGGACACCCGCGTGCCGTCGTCCAGCCTGCCCGCCGAGGCCAGCACATCGTCGCGCGTGATCACCCCGTTGCCACCCGAACCGGGCTGCAGTGGCGCGAGGTCCACGTGCAGATCCTTCGCGAGCTTGCGGACGGCAGGGGCCGCGCGGGGCCGCGACGGGCGCCTGCTCGCGTCCATCGCATCGTCCGCCCCGTAGCCGACGAGCACCGGGTTACGAGGTTGCGCCTCTACGGCCTCGGTGTCGATGCGCACCAGCACCGACCCGACCGGCAGCACGTCGCCGACCTCACCACACCGTTCGACGACGCGACCCGCAAACGGGCTGGGAATCTCGACCTCGGCTTTGGCCGTCTCCAGCGTGCACAGCGTCTGGTTGAGTTCGACGACGTCGCCAACCTCGACGCTCCAACTCGTCAGCGTCGCATCCTCCAGACCCTCGCCGAGGTCGGGTACCAGAAACGGCGTGGTACTCACGGTGTCTCGAGCACCTTTTCCACGCGGTCCAGCAGCCGGTCCGGACCGGGCAGCCACAGCTTCTCCAGCCGCGCCGGTGGGAACGGGGTGTCAAAGCCCGTGGCGCGCAAGACCGGCGCCTCCAGGTCGTAGAACAACTCCTCTTGTATGCGGGCGGCCAGTTCGGCGCCGAAGCCGAGCGTGCGGGCACCCTCGTGCATCACCACCACCCGGCCGGTCTTGCGAACGGACGCGGCGACGGTGTCGAAGTCGAGCGGGTTGAGCGAGCGAAGGTCGACGACCTCGAGGTGCCAATCATGCTGGGCGGCAACCATGTCAGCTGTGGTCAATGCCGTCTGCACCAGACCCCCGTAGGTCAGCACCGAGACGTGCTCACCGGCGCGGCGCACCACCGCGCGGCCGATCGGCGGACCCGGTCTGTCGGTGTCGATGTCGCCGCGAGTCCAGTAACGGCGCTTCGGCTCCAAATAGATAACCGGATCCCGGCTCGAGATCGCGTGCCGCAGCAGCCAATACGCATCGGCCGGGGTGGACGGGACGACCACCTTCAGGCCCGCGGTGTGGAGCCAGTAGCTCTCCGTGGACTCCGAATGGTGTTCGACGGCGCCGATCCCGCCGAACGACGGAACCCGTACGGTGACGGGCATGTCGATCTCGCCATGGGTCCGCATGCGGTACTTCGCCAGGTGACTCACGACCTGGTCGAACGCCGGATAGCTGAATCCGTCGAATTGGATCTCCGGCACCGGAACGAACCCGCGCAATGCCAGCCCGACCGCGATACCTATCAGTGCGGACTCGGCCAGCGGGAAATCGAAACACCGCTGCTCACCGAAGGTTTCGGCCAGTCCCTCAGTAACCCGGAACACACCGCCGAGCGTCGCGACGTCCTCTCCGAACACCAGCACCCGTTCGTCGGCGGCCATCGCGTCGTGCAACGCCCGGTTGACGGCAGCCACCATCGTCACGTTCGCCACCGTCGATGAGGGCTCCCGCGAAGGCCGACGGAATGAGCCCACCTCGGTCAGCATCCCACCGATGGGTTCCGGGGCGGCGGTGGGCCGATCCATCATCTGCGTCATATCAGCCCTCCCTCGCCAACTCGTCCAGCAGGCGTTGTCGCTGCCTCGCCAGCTCGGGGGTGATGTCGGCGTAGGTGGTGTCGAACACGTCGGCGACGTCCATGTCGGGGGCGTCGACAATCGCCGCACGAAGCTCGGTGCGCATGCGCGCCGATCGCGCCTGCACACGCTCGTCGAGCCGCTCCGTCCACACGCCGACGTGGCGAAGGTAGTTGCGGTAACGGGGGATCGGATCAAGCGCTGCCCAGCGGTCCACTTCTGCCGGTGACCGGTACCGCGCCGGATCGTCCGATGTGGTGTGGGGACCCATCCGGTACGTGACCGCTTCGATCAGCGTGGGCCCGCCGCCGTCCCGGGCACGCTGGGCCGCTTCGGCCGTCACCGTGTAGCAGGCGAGCGGGTCGTTGCCGTCGACGCGAATCCCGCGAATTCCGTAGCCGATCGCGCGGTGGGCGATCGACGGGCCGGCCAGTTGGCGACTCACCGGCACCGATATCGCCCACTGGTTGTTCTGCACGAAGAACAGGCACGGCGCGGCGAATACCGAAGCGGTATTGAGCGCTTCGTGTGCGTCGCCGGTGCTGGTGGCGCCGTCGCCGAGATAGGCCACCGTCACCGAGTCCTCGCCGAGACGCTGCGCGGCCATCGCGGCGCCGACGGCGTGCAGGCAGTGGGTGCCGATTGGTATCGCGACCGGGGCGCAGTGCTTGCGGGTGAATTCCAAGCCCCCGTGCCAGGTTCCGCGCCAGACGGCGCCGATGTTGCCGGGCGCGATGCCGCGCAGCACGAACACGCCGAGTTCGCGGTATTGCGGGAACAGCCAGTCCGTCTTGCGCAAACACGCCGCCGAACCGATTTGCGCGGCTTCCTGCCCACGGCAGGAGGCGAAGAGCGCCAACTGTCCCTGGCGTTGCAGGTTGACGAATTCGGTGTCGAGTTCGCGGGTGGCGACCATCATCTCGTAGAGCCAGGCCAGGGTTTCCTCCGGCAGCTCGCGGTTGTACCGGGTATCGGTCGTCGGCGCACCGTCAGCACGGATCAGCGTGACCGGTTCTAGGTCAACCGAAGTCGTCGGCACGCCGCCTCCTCACACGAACCCTGCGCTGTCGGCTCTTCGCGAGCGCTCATCGCAGTCGGCGTCACTGCACGACGGGTCGCAGCAAACCCGCACCCACGCCCATGTGGGAACCCGGCGACGTTGCCGTCGAAACCCGCCGTAGCACTGGCGCTGCCGCCATTATGCGCTCGGAATCGACCACCTCGCCGGATCAAGCCCCGCCGGCGCAGCGTGTCGTGACCAGCAGGCGGCCGCGGCCTGAGCCGTTACCGGACAGCAACCTTTTCGTTACAGACCGGCCTCGCGTGCGATCAGCATCAGCTGCACTTCTGTGGTGCCCTCGCCGATTTCGAGGACCTTGCTGTCGCGGTAGTGGCGCGCCACAGCGAACTCGTTCATGAAGCCGTACCCGCCGAAGATCTGCGTTCCGTCGCGGGCGTTGTCCATCGCCGCCTCGCTGGCCACCATCTTGGCGATCGCGGCCTGCTTCTTGAACGGCTTGCCCGACAGCATCAGTGCGGCGGCGTCATAGTAGGCGGTGCGTGCGGTGTGCGCGCGGGCCTCCATCCGCGCGATCTTGAACGCGATCGCCTGGTTGCGGCCGATGGGCCGACCGAACGCCTCGCGTTCCTTGGAGTACTTCACGCACTCGTCCACGCAGCCCTGGGCGGCACCAACGGCCAGCGCCGCGATGGCAATCCGGCCCTCGTCGAGGATCCGCAGGAAGTTCGCGTAGCCGCGGCCACGCTCCCCCAGCAGATTCTCGGCCGGCACCCGCACGTCGTCGAGGCTCAACGGATGGGTGTCCGAAGCGTTCCAGCCGACCTTGTCGTACGCCGGCTCGGCGGTGAACCCGGGCGTCGGTACGGGCACCAGGATCGACGAGATCTCTTTGCGGCCATCGGCATTGCCGGTGACCGCGGTCACGGTGACGAGCTTGGTGATGTCGGTGCCGGAGTTCGTGATGAACTGCTTGCTGCCGTTGATCACCCAGTGCCCGTCGTCGAGCCGTGCGGTGGTCTTCGTTGCGCCCGCGTCCGTTCCACCGCCCGCCTCGGTCAAACCGAACGAGGCCAGCGCTCGCCCGCTGGTCAGCTGCGGCAGCCACTCCTGCTTCTGCTCCTCGTTCCCGAAGCGGTACACCGGCATTGCGCCCAGCGATACGCCGGCCTCCAGCGTGATCGCCACACTCTGGTCGAACTTGCCCAGTTCCTCCAAGGCGAGGCACAGCGCAAAGTAGTCGCCGCCCATGCCGCCGTACTCTTCCGGGAACGGCAAGCCGAACAGGCCCATGTCGGCCATGCCAGAGACCACTTCGTACGGGAACGAATGGTCGGCGTCGTGGCGTGCTGCCACCGGTGCGACGACGCTTTGGGCGAAGTCGCGCACCGTCTTTGCGAGTTGTTCGTAGTGGTCCGGCAGAGTGCCGGTGGAAAGAAAATCGAGCATGAGGTCCTCAGTCTTTCTGCGTTATCCGGGCCAGCGGCTGGCCCACCTTGACTTGGTCGCCGACGCCGACGAGCAGTTCGGCCACACCGTCGATCGGCGCGGTGAGGGCATGTTCCATCTTCATCGCCTCGACGGTGACGACGACGGTGCCGGCGGTGACGGGTGTTCCGGAGCCGTCAGAGTCGACGCCTACCGCGACCACGGTGCCGGGCATCGGGCTGGTGAGCTCCGCATCGCCGCTGTGCTCGTCGTCGGGGCGCACCGGGGCCTCCTGCACCTCTGCGATCTCGATGGTGCCCGCGGAGCCGGCCAGCCAGATGCGGCCGTCACCGGCGGCAACCGTGTAGTCGCTGCGCAGCCCGGCCAATGTGACCGCCAGCCGCGGGCCAGCCAATGTTGCTGTCAAAGTGCGGGTTTGGCCGTCCTCCACCCGCGCGGTGGCCTGCGCCGGGTACCCCGTGAGGTGGACGTGGTCGGTGCGCTCACCGGTATGCAGCCGGAGGCTGGTCGGCGCCGTGCCGCCGATGCGCCATCCGGACGGCTGCGTCCACACGTCGTTCGTCGCGTCGGCCCACGCGCTGAGCCACCGATACGCGGCGGCGGCGATGAGCTGGTCATCCGTCGGGGCCGCGGGGGTGAAGTCGCCGACTCGGCGGTCGAGCAGACCGGTGTCGAGGCGCCCCGCCACCACGTCGGGATCTGCCAACAGGAAGCGCAAGAACTCGATGTTGGTCACCACGCCCAGCATCGCGGTGCCGGCCAGCGCGCGGTCGAGCAGCCGCAGCGCCGAGGCGCGGTCGGCGCCGTACGCGATCACTTTCGCCAGCATGGGGTCGTAGTCACTGCCGATGTCCATGCCCGCGGCGACACCGGAATCGACTCGCACACCGGGCAGGTCGGGTTCGGCGACGTCGAGCACCGCGCCACCGGTGGGCAGAAATCCGCGTCCCGGGTCTTCGGCGTAAACCCGCGCCTCGATCGCATGACCGTGCAGTGCGATGTCGTCCTGCGTGACGGGAAGCTTCTCGCCCGCGGCGATCCGGACCTGCCACTCGACGAGGTCGGTGCCGGTGACCATCTCGGTCACCGGGTGCTCCACCTGCAGGCGGGTGTTCATCTCGAGGAAGAAGAACTCGTCGGGTTGGTCGGCCGAGACGATGAATTCCACTGTGCCTGCGCCGGTGTAGTCGACGCTGCGGGCGGTGTCACACGCCGCGGCACCGATCCGGGCTCTTGTCGCGTCGTCGAGCAGCGGTGACGGCGCCTCCTCGATCACCTTCTGGTGGCGCCGCTGCAGGCTGCACTCCCTTTCGCCGAAGTGCACGACGTTGCCGTAGCCGTCGGCCAGCACCTGCACCTCGATGTGCCTGGGCGCCAGCACGTATCGCTCGAGGAACAGTGTGTCGTCGCCGAATGCGGCGGCCGACTCCCGGCGGGCGGAGCTCAGGGCACCGGGCAGGTCCGCCGGGTCGTGCACCACCCGCATGCCCTTGCCACCGCCACCGGCCGACGGCTTCACGAGCACCGGGTATCCGATTTCGGCTGCCGCGGAGACGAGCTCGTCGTCGGTCAACTTCGGCCGGGCGATGCCGGGCACCACGGGGACCCCGAACTCGGCGACGGCCGCCTTGGCGGCGATCTTGTCGCCCATCGTCTTGATCGCCGCGGCCGGCGGCCCGATGAACGTGATGTCGGCCGCGTCGAGTGCGGCCGCGAATTCGGAGTTCTCGGAGAGGAACCCGTATCCGGGATGGACGGCCTGAGCGTTGGTGCGCCGCGCCGCCTCGACGACGGCGTCGATGTTTAGATAGCTATCACGGGCGGGCGCCGGCCCGATCCGCACAGCGACGTCAGCCTCGGTGACATGACGCGCAGCGGCATCGGCGTCGCTGTAGACGGCGACCGATCGGATTCCCATTGACCGAAGCGTCCGAATGACCCGCACGGCGATCTCGCCGCGGTTGGCCACCAGCACTGTGTGAAAAGTCATGCCGTCACATCCGGAAAACACCATAGGAGACGGATTCCACCGGCGCTTGCCCCACCACTGAAAGTGCAAGACCCAGAACAGTTCTGGTATCGGCCGGGTCGATGACGCCGTCGTCCCACAACCGGGCCGTCGAGTAGTACGGGTTGCCCTGTTCTTCGTACTGTTGGCGGATCGGCGCTTTGAAGGCCTCTTGCTCGTCTTCGGACCAGACCTTTCCCGCCGCCTCCAGCGCGTCGGCCCGGACGGTGGCGAGCACCGAGGCCGCCTGCTCCCCTCCCATCACCGAGATCCGGGCATTGGGCCACATCCACAGAAAGCGCGGCGAATAGGCCCGCCCGCACATCGAATAGTTACCTGCCCCATAGGATCCGCCGATCACCACCGTCAGCTTCGGTACCCGTGCGCATGCCACCGCGGTGACCATCTTGGCGCCGTGTTTGGCGATGCCGCCCGCTTCGTAGTCGCGGCCCACCATGAAACCGGAGATGTTCTGCAGGAACAGCAGCGGCACCATGCGCTTGTCGCACAGTTCGATGAAATGCGCGCCCTTGAGCGCTGATTCGCTGAACAACACACCGTTGTTGGCGATCACCCCGACCGGGTGACCGTGTATGCGGGCGAAGCCGGTCACCAGCGTGGCACCGTAATCCGCCTTGAACTCCGCGAATTCACCGCCGTCGACGATGCGCATGACGACGTCGTGCACGTCGTAGGGAACTCGTGAGTCGATCGGCACGACGTCGTAGAGCTCGGTCTGGTGAGCGGTGACGTCGACGGTGGGCGCGACGTCCCACAGGTAAGGCTGCCGCGGACCCAGGGTCGACACGATCCGTCGAACGATTCGCAGCGCATCACGGTCGTCGTGCGCCAGGTGGTCGGTGACGCCGGAGGTCTTGGAGTGCAGGTCGCCGCCGCCGAGTTCCTCCGCGGTGACCACTTCTCCGGTCGCCGCCTTCACCAGGGGCGGACCGCCGAGGAAGATCGTGCCCTGGTCGCCGACGATCACCGCCTCGTCGCTCATCGCCGGCACATACGCACCGCCGGCCGTGCACGAACCCAGCACCGCGGCGATCTGCGGAACGGCCTCGGCGCTCATCGTCGCCTGGTTGTAGAAGATGCGGCCGAAGTGCTCGCGATCCGGGAACACCTCGTCTTGCTTCGGAAGGAAGGCACCGCCCGAGTCGACGAGATAGATGCACGGCAATCGGTTCTGCCGCGCGACGTCCTGAGCGCGCAGGTGCTTTTTCACCGTGACCGGGTAGTACGTGCCGCCCTTCACCGTGGCATCGTTCGCGACGATCACGCATTCACGGCCCGACACCCGGCCGATACCGGTGATGATGCCGGCGCCGGGACACTCGTCGTCGTACATGCCGTCGGCGGCGAGCGGCGAGAGCTCGAGGAACGGGCTGCCGGGATCGAGCAGCCCGTCGACGCGATCACGCGGCAGCAGCTTCCCGCGGCTGACGTGCCGGTCGCGGGCTTTCTGCGGTCCGCCGAGTACCGCCGCAGCGAGCTTGTCGCGCAGCTGGGTGACGAGCGCAAGGTGCTCGTCGCGGTATGAAGCCCGAGATGCCACGTGACGCCCTGAAGTTGAGTTAATATCGACTAACCGGAGCTATGTTAGCTACGATTACCCGAAATGTCCACCACCGCTGAGCACCCCACCCGCCGCAGCAGGCTCAAGTCCGACCGGCGGGAGAAGCTGCTGGCGGCCGCGGAGCGGCTGATCGCTGAGCGTGGGTACCTGGCAGTGCGATTGGAGGACATCGGCGCGGCCGCGGGCGTCAGCGGACCGGCGATCTACCGGCACTTCCCCAACAAGGAGGCGCTGCTGGTGGAACTGCTCGTGGGAATCAGCACCCGGCTGCTGGCAGGGGCACGGGCGGTGGTCGCAGAGGCGGCCGGCGTCGACGCGGCGTTCGACGGGCTCATCGACTTTCATCTCGACTTCGCGCTGGGCGAGCCGGATCTCATCCGCATCCAGGACCGCGACCTGGCGCACCTGCCGGAGCGGGCGAAGCGTCAGGTTCGGAAAGCGCAGCGGCAGTATGTGGAGATCTGGGTCGACCTGCTTCGGCGACGCGACCGGATGGACGAAGCCGACGCGCGGTTGATGGCGCATGCGGCATTCGGGTTGTTGAATTCGACACCGCACAGCCTCAGTGCCGACGGCGCCAAGGGCGCTGAGGCCGCTCGGTCTCGCACGGTGTTGCGGGCAATGACGGTGGCCGCCCTCTCGGACGGCCACCGGCAGGGTGCTCGCTAGTACCAGTATTTTCGGCCCGCTACCGGGCGGCCGACGGCGCCAAGGATCCACAGCACCACTCCGACGACGATCAAGATGATGCCAACGGTGGTGAGCAGACCGCTGATCGTGGTGTTAACCAACAGCCCGATCAGCAGAAGGATGATTCCCAGGATGATCATTTCCACTCCTATCTCTAGGCCACGTCTTGCAAGTTGTTCAGCAGCCCGCTGCTGCTCGGCTGTGGCAGGTTGCAGTTTGTCACCTTCGGGTTCACTCCGAAGTAGTTCAGCGGTCCAACCACCACAGTCAAGGCGATCGTGCCCGCGGACGCGCAGCTTTCTGCGCCTGTCTTGAAATAGTCACGCTGAAAAGCCGCGATCGCTCCGATGATCAGCCAGATCACGACGATCGCACCGATGATTCCGCTGCCTCGCATCTTTCGCGCCTCCGTCCGCAGGAGTCAGGGTTCAATGCGGTTACCCAACCGTTAAATCCTCAAACACAACCGCCGAGATTGCAACCACGCAGGCCGTTTCTCGCACTTCTCCTGCTGGAATGCAGTTTCGCGCACGCCTGCATGTCACGACGCGGCTCGCGCCGCGGAGAACGCGTCGGTCAACCACTCCAACATCGCCGCGGTGAGCACGTTTCGGTTCTCGCGCTTATCCAGCCCGTGTCCGTCGTCGTCGAACAACAGGAACCGGACCGGCCGGCCCGCGTCGCGCAACGCGGCCACGATCTGCTCGGATTCGCTGACCGGAACGTTGGTGTCGTGCGCGCCGTGTACCACCAGCAGCGGAGCGGTCAACTCGTCAGCCCGACGAAGCGGCGACAGCTCCTCCAGCAGTTCCCGATCGCCAACGGGGTGGCCGTATTTCGGGTACGCCGCGGCCGCGATCCACGGCTCGGTGTAGCGGTAGAACGTGCTCAGATCGCTCATGCCACAGATGCTGATGCCGGCGGCGAACAGCGCCGGATGAAAGGTCAATGCCGCCAAGGTGAGGTAGCCACCGTAGGACCAGCCCGCACAGGCGATGCGGCTCGGATCGGCGAAGTTGCCGTCGACGAGGAGCCGAACGCACTCGGCGACGTCGTCGATGGCCGCGAACCGCCCCTCCTTGTCGTCGGCATGCATGAAAGTGCGGCCGAAACCGCCTGAGCCGCGGACATTTGGCGTCAACACGGTGATTCCGGCGTTGAGCAGGTGGGGAAAGATCTCGTGGTAGCCGGGCCGCGACTGTCCCTCGGGGCCGCCGTGCAGATACACCAGCGCTCCGGCCGCAGGGACTCCTGCCGGTGGCCGATACAGCCATGCAGTGAAGTTCAGACCGTCAGGCGCAGTGAGGGTTTCAAGCGTCGGGCCTACGGCGAACCCGGTGACCACCGGGCCACGGCTGGGTTCGCGGTCGATCCGCTGCCATTCTCGCGACCGCGGATCCACCAGTTCGACTGTGCGCGGCAGCGATGGCCCCTCGACCGTGACAGCGACCATCGACCCACCCGCGCTGATCGAGAGCTCACTGGCGACCATGGCCGGCAGCGGAATTGGTTTCGACAGGCTTTTGTCGACGTACTCGAGGATTTGTAACTCGCTGCGCCCGTCGATGTTCCACAGCAGCGCCACGGTACTGAGATCGTCGCTGATGACGAATTCGTCGAGATCGCAATCCGGCCGTTCGGCCACCACGAAGTACGACACGCCGTCGGCGGTCGCGGTGACCTCCAGCAGCCGGGCATGATCGCAGCCGTTGTCGCTGCGGACCAGTGCGCGGACGTACCCTTGGGGACTGCTGGCGTCGTAGTTCTTTGCCGGATAGTAAAGCCGCATCTCGTCTCCGGCCGGCCCGCAGCGGATCCGGCGCGGCTGGTGGTCGTCGAGGATGACGCCGACGTTGGTGGTGGATCCGGGATCTGATGGCAGCAGGGCGATCTCGGTCAGCCCGTGCAGCAGAATCAGCTCTTGGTAGCCGCGCGGTCCGACCCGAATCAGCGACGCCCCGGCCCATGCGTCCACCAGACGGCCCCCGGAACGACGGTCCAGCACAATACGATCCCCCGTGGCGGGGTCGATCAGGCAGGACGCGCCCACACCGTCTTCGCCCATCAGCATGGCCGACACGTGCTCGCCGTCCCAGCCGATCAACTCGGCCATGCCGGCGTCCTCGTAGTCGATGCGCCGGGCCATCCTGTCATCGGGGTCGGTGGTCACGACCCAGATCTGAGACCGCTCGCTTCCCTCCGGCGCCACCTGGCATGCCAGCCAGTAACCGTCGGCCGAATGGATGACGCGTTCAACCGGGCCGTCCACCGGTAACACCACGTCACGTGATGAACTGGCGCGCCATCCCCGCAGAAACCGTTGCACCGCACGGGGATAACCCTCATCGTCGACGATGTGCGCGAAGGCGGTGGCGTCCGGCGACAGGGATGCGCCGTAATTCGCACGCACGAAGTTGTCCGCTCTGCGCGCAAGCGGCGCCTCCCTAGCGGGAGGCGCCCCCACATCACCCACCGGAATTAGCCCTCCATGCTCTGCAACCACATCTCCAGCACCCCAAGCTGCCACAGCGAGTTGGCGCCGAGTGTGGTCCGGCCCTCGTTCGGCGCGTTCAGCAGCGTTTGCAGCGCCTCGCGGCGGTACAGGCCACGCGCTCGCGCCGCGTCGTTGGTCAGCGCATCACGGACGAGGTCGAGCACCTGCCCGTCGAGGTGGCGGATGCCCGGCACCGGGAAATAGCCCTTGGTGCGGTCGATGACCTCAGCGGGCAGCAGGGACCTCGACGCGTCCTTCAGCACGCCTTTGCCGCCCGACCCGAGTTTGAGGTCCGGTGGACAGGTGGCGGCCAGTTCGACGAAGTCGTGGTCGAGGAACGGAACCCTGGCCTCCAGGCCCCACGCCATCGTCATCGTGTCGACCCGCTTCACCGGGTCGTCCACCAGCATCACCTCGGTGTCCAGCCGTAACGCCGCGTCGACCGCGGTGTCGGCGCCCGCAGCGCTCTGATGTGCCATCACGAACTCGCGGCTGACGTCGGTGTCGGCGCAGTATTCGGGGGCGAAGATCGACGACACGTCGGAGTGGTCGCGGTCGAAGAAGACTTTCGCGTAGGCGTCGGTGGTCTGGTCGCGGGCGATGTTGGCCAGCGGCGGATACCAGTCATAACCGGCCAGGATCTCGTCGGCGCCCTGACCCGACTGCACGACTTTGATCGACTTGCTGACTTCCTCGGAGAGCAGGTAGAACGCGACGCAGTCGTGGCTGACCATCGGTTCGCTCATCGCCGCAATGGTTTTCGGCAACGCCGGCAGCAGGCGCGAGTCGTCGATGTGGATCTTGTGGTGGTTGGTGTCGAAGGCCTTGGCCACCATGTCCGAGTAGTAGTACTCGTCACCGGACTGGCCGCCGGCGGAGTCGAATCCAATGCTGTACGTGGCGAGGCCGTGCTGTCCCTGCTCGGCCAGCAGCGCCACCACCACCGACGAGTCGATGCCGCCGGACAGCAGCACCCCGACCGGGACGTCGGCCACCATCCGGCGGGACACGGCAACGCGCAGCGCGTCGATCAGTGCGTCCTGCCAGTCCCGCGTGGACCAATCCGCGCGGTCGGGATCACGCCGGAATTCCGGTGACCAGTAGACGGTGTCGGTGTAGCGCCCGTCGGGCTGGATCACCCGCACGGTTGCCGGCGGCAGCTTGCGCACCCCCCGATAGATGGTCCACGGAGCCGGAACCACCGCGTGAAAGCTCATGTAGTGGTGCAGCGCAACCCGATCCAGTTCGGTGTCCACATCACCGGCGTCGAGCAGGGCGCGCACCGACGAGGCAAACCGCAGCTTGCCCGGTGACTGCGCGATGTAGAGCGGCTTGATGCCCAACCGGTCGCGCCCGAGAGTCACCACCCCCGAGGCGCGGTCGGCGATCGCGAACGCGAACATGCCCTTGAACCGCTCGACGCAACGCGTTCCCCACTTGTGGAACGCCTTGATGATCACCTCGCTGTCGGCGGTCGAAAAGAAGCGGTAACCCGCGGCCTGCAGCTCCGCGCGCAGCTCCTTGTAGTTGTAGATGCACCCGTTGAACACCAGCGTCAACCCGAGCTCGCTGTCGACCATGGGTTGGCCGCCGCATGTGGACAAGTCGATGATCGACAGCCGCCGGTGCCCGAAAGCCACCCGGCCTTGCGCCACCAGACCGTCCGAATCCGGGCCGCGGGGCACCATCACCGCGCACATCCGCGAGACCGCCGTCACGTCGGCGGACCGCCCGTCGAATCGAATCTCTCCGCAGATACCGCACATCAACCGTGACCCTACGCTCATGATCACGTTTGCTCAGTCCGTAGCGCCCGTTGCGCAGGTACCCTCGCAGCCATGAGGTGGACATGACCGATTCGCCGCGGCCCGGCTCTGCCCCGCAAGGGGACGGTACTCCCATGTCGGATCCCACCCACCCCTACCACGACCCATACCAGGGGTATTCGGATCCGGCTTACGCCGGCAGCGCGCCGTTCGGCCCCAGCTACTCCCCGACGACGATGCCGTCGAATCCGACGCCGACGGAACCACTGCCGCAGTATTGGACACAGACTTATCCGCAGAGCGGGTCGCAACCGCCGCCCGGCGACACGCCTCCGGAACCACTTCGCGGCCCGCGTCCGTGGGTGTGGGCACTGGTGGGATTCGCCGTCGCCGCCGTCATCGGGCTGCTGCTGTTCGCGGTGTTCGTCAACACCAATCCGTCGCGGCAAGAGACGTCGATCCCGGCGATGCCGAGCACGACCTACCGCACACCCCCGCGGACCACGACGTCGACACCGTCGATGCCCTCGATTCTGCCCATTCCCCTACCGACACTGACTCTTCCGAATCCGACCACCAGTCCCAACACGACCGGCGAGACCGAGTCGGTGGTCTACGAAGTCAGCGGGCAGGGCCGTGCGATCAACATCACCTACATCGACAGCGGCGGCCTGATGCAGACCGAGTTCAACGTGCTGCTGCCGTGGAGCAAAGAAGTGAAATTGCCCAAGCCCGCGAAAGATGCGGCGAGCATCACCGTGATCAACGCGGGTCGCGACATCACTTGCAAGATCAGCATCGGCGGCGTGGAAATCCAGGAACGCACCGGCGCGCTGCTGACGGTGTGCAGCCCGTCGGGCTAGCGAGTCACTCGCCGGTCGACCGACGGGGCCCGCACCAGCAGCATCGCGACAAACCCGGCTGCCAGCACGACGAGAAGACCGCCCATCCCGGCGCGGTCGGTACCGAACGCGTCCACGAACATGAAGAACAACCACGGCGCCAGAAACGCCACTGCCCGGCCCGTCGTGGTGTACAGCCCGAACACCACTCCCTCCTTGCCGTGGGCGGTCATGCGCAGCAGTAGGGTGCGCGCCGAGGACTGCGTCGGGCCGATGAACAGGCACAGCAACAGACCGCAGACCCAAAAGGCGGTGGGCCCCGACAGTGCCAACAGCACGGAACCCACCGCGATCATCGCCGCCAACGAACCGAGGATGATCGCCTTGGACCCGACGGCGTCGTCGAGCAGTCCGCCCAGGATCGCTCCCACCGCGGCCACGACGCTGGCCGTCACCCCGAACAGCAGCACGTTCGCCTCTGAGATGCCGTACACGGTGACGCCGAGCACGGCACCGAACGTGAAGACGCCGCTGAGCCCGTCACGGAACACCGCACTGGCCAACAGGTAGAACACCACGTTGCGGTCGCGGCGCCATTCCGCGACCACATCCGACCAAAGCTTGCGGTAGGCGCCGAGGACGCCGGTGGCACGCGGCGGCAGGTGGCCGAAGTCGAAGTCCCCGTCTGGCGGCGGGGCGATGAGCACCGGCAGCGCGAACACGGCCATCCAGCCCGCCGCCAACAGCATCGCCGCACGCACGTTCAGCCCGTCGGCGGTCGGCAGGTGCAGCAGCCCACGTTCGGGGCCGTCGCCCGAGACAAACCCCGCGTACACCACCAGCAGCAACACCACGCTACCGACATAACCTGCACCCCAACCGAATCCCGATATCCGCCCAGAAGTCTCGGGGGTCGCGAGCTGACGCAGCATCGCGTTGTACGGAACGCTGGCCAGGTCGCTGCACGCCGCGGTCAGCGCAAGCAGCGCCAGACCGGCCCAGAGATAGCGAGGATCGTCACGGATCAGGCTCATCCCCGACGTCATCAGCACTGCTGTCGCAGTCAGCGTGCCCAGCGCGCGTCGTCGTCGTTGCGGTACGTCAACCCAGACGCCGGTGACCGGGGCCAGCAGGGCGACGACGATGCCGGCGACGGTCAGAGCCCGGCCCAGCCAGCTCGCTGGGGTAGTGCCGCCAGGCAGGCCCGCGCCGACGGTGTCGGTGAGGTAGACCGAGAACACGAACGTGACGACGATCGCGTTCAGGCCCGTCGACCCGCAGTCCCACAACGCCCAGGCCAGCACGCGGGAGCGGGGACGGGGACGGGGCGGGCCGGAATCAGCCATGGTGGCTGAGCCTATCGGCCGGGCGATGAGCCGCTTGCGCGAAGAGCAGACGGCATCTGTCTACGATCGTCGGCATGCCAGTACCAGCGCCCAGCCCCGACGCGCGCGCCGTCGTCACCGGAGCATCCCAAAACATCGGCGAAGCGCTGGCCACCGAGCTGGCCGCCCGCGGCCACCACCTCATCCTCACGGCCCGCCGTGAGGACGTGCTGAACGCGCTCGCGACGCGGCTCACCGAGGGCTACGGCGTCACCGTCGAGGTGCGCCCCGTCGACCTCGCCGACCCGGGCGAGCGCACCAAGCTGGCCGACGAACTGGCGTCGCGCAACATCTCGATCTTGTGCGCGAACGCGGGCACTGCGACGTTCGGGCCAGTGACGTCGCTCGATCCGGCCGACGAGAAAGCGCAAGTGCAGCTGAATGTGCTTGGGGTGCACGACCTCACGCTGGCGGTGCTGCCCGGCATGGTCTCTCGTGGCGCGGGCGGCATCCTGATTTCCGGTTCCGCCGCGGGCAATTCGCCGATCCCCAACAACACCACCTATGCGGCGACCAAGGCGTTCGTCAACACGTTCAGCGAATCGCTTCGCGGTGAGGTGAAGAAGGCCGGGGTGCACGTCACGCTGCTGGCACCCGGGCCGGTGCGCACCGCGACGCCCGAGGAGACCGAGGCGTCGCTGGTCGACAAGCTGGTGCCCGAATTCCTCTGGATCTCAACCGAACACACCGCGACGCTGTCGCTCGACGCGCTGCAGCGCAACAAGATGCGCGTCGTACCCGGTGTGACCTCAAAGGCGATGTCGGTGGCCAGCGGTTACACGCCGCGCGCGATAGTGGCGCCGATCGTCGGGGCGTTCTACAAGCGCCTCGGCGGCGGCTAGTGTCCTGCGCCGAAACGGCATTCCACGTGGTCCCTACTCACTGTCCACGGCAGTTACCGCCTCGGCGAAGGGCTAGCGTCGGCGGCGCGCGGTGCCGAAAATGCTGCGGGTGATCTCGCGGCCGATCACCGTGCCGGCCGAGCGCATCGCGCTCTTGAATGCCGGGCTGTCCATCATCTTGTCGAAGAATCCCGGCTCCTCGGGCTGGGCCGGCGCCGGCATCGACGGCGGTTCATGGACCGGCGGCAGCGGTTGCTCGGGCTCCGGCGGCGGTGCCAGCTTGGCGGCCAGAATTTCGTAGGCGGACTGACGGTCGACGGTCTGGCCGTACTTGGCTTGCAGCGCACTGGTTCTGGCGGCAGCCGCGATCATATCGGGCCCGATCGTGTCCATCAGCGAGCGAGGCGAGCGCATCCGGGTCCAAGCCACCGGCGTCGGCGCGCCCTTCTCCGACAAGACGGTGACAATCGCCTCCCCGGTACCGAGCGACGTCAGCGCCGACTCCAGGTCGTAGACCTTCGTCTTGGGATATGTGCGAACAGTTTTCGACAACGCCTTCTGGTCATCGGGGGTGAACGCGCGCAGTGCGTGCTGGATCCGGGCGCCTAGTTGCGACAGCACGGCGTTAGGCACATCGGTGGGTAGCTGCGTGCAGAAGAAGACGCCGACGCCTTTCGACCGAATCAGTTTGACCGTCTGTTCCACCTGCTCGAGGAATGCCTTCGACGCGTCGGCGAACAGCAGATGCGCCTCGTCGAAGAAGAAAACCAGCTTCGGCTTGTCGAGGTCGCCGACCTCGGGCAGGAACGTGAACAGGTCGGCCAGCACCCACATCAAGAACGTCGAGAACATCACGGGCCGGGCAGCCTGGTTGCCGAGTTCGAGCAGCGTGATGACACCGCGGCCCTGGGCGTCAACCCGGAAAAGGTCGTTGGGATCGAGTTCGGGCTCGCCGAAGAAGGTGTCGGCGCCTTCGGCCTCGAGGTTCACCAGCGCCCGCAGGATCACCCCCGCCGTGGTGGACGACACCGCGCCGAGCGCTTTGAGCTCCGGTTTGCCGTCGTCGCTGGTGAGGAACGTGATGACGGAGCGCAGATCCTTCAGGTCGAGCAGCGGCAGCCCTTTCTGGTCGGCCCAGTGGAAGATCAACCCGAGCGTCGACTCCTGAGTAGCATTGAGCCCCAATACCTTTGACAGCAGAATCGGCCCGAAACTGGAGATCGTCGCCCGCACGGGCACGCCCAGGCCGCCGGTGCCAAGCGACAGGAAATCCACCGGGTTCGCCGCGGGCGCCCAGTCGTCGCCGGTGTCCTTGACGCGGGCCGCCGTCTTGTCGTTGGCCACCCCGGGTCGCGACAGCCCGGACAGGTCGCCCTTGATGTCGGCCATCATGACCGGTACGCCCGCAGCGGCCAGCTGCTCGGCCATCAACTGCAGCGACTTCGTCTTTCCAGTGCCGGTGGCCCCGGCTACCAGACCGTGCCGGTTCACCGTCGCCAGCGGGATCCGGATGCGCGCGCCCGGGTTCGCGACGCCGTCGACGACGACGGTGCCGAGCTCGAGCGCCTGACCTTTCGCTGCGTATCCGGCGGCAATCTGCTGGGCGGGTGGCTGCGACGATTCTGTGCTCATTGGCTTCAGAGCTTAATGTGAGCGCTGTGCGCGACGAACTGGTGTGGATCGACTGCGAGATGACCGGGCTCGACCTGGCGAGAGACCGGCTCATCGAGATCGCCGCGCTGGTCACCGACGGCGAGCTGAACGTGCTCGGCGACGGCGTCGACGTCGTGATCCACACCGACGAGGACGCCCTGTCGGGGATGATCGACATCGTCGCCGAGATGCACACCCGGTCCGGGCTCATCGACGAGGTGCGAGCTTCCACCATCGACCTCGCGGAGGCGGAGGCGATGGTGCTCGACTACATCAAATCGCATGTTCCCCAAGCGAAGACGGCTCCCCTGGCGGGTAACTCCATTGCTACCGACCGCGGGTTCCTCGCCCGCGACATGCCTGCCCTCGACGAATACCTGCACTATCGGATGATCGACGTCAGCTCCATCAAGGAGCTGTGCCGGCGGTGGTATCCGAAGATCTATTACGGTCAGCCGGAGAAGGGCCTCGCACACCGGGCGCTGGCCGACATCCGCGAATCGATCCGCGAGTTGCAGTTCTATCGCCGCAGCGCCTTCGTCGCGCCCCCGGGTCCGTCGAACAGCGAGATCACGGCGATCGTCGCCGAAATCGACGAGGCCACCACCAGCGCGGGTGAGATGGATTCGGCTCCAGAGGCCACAAGCGGCTAATATCACCATCGCCACCGATCATCGGTCGGCGGCGATGGTGAGTGTAGTTCAGCTGGTAGAGCACCAGGTTGTGATCCTGGAAGTCGCGGGTTCGAGTCCCGTCACTCACCCCGAACCAAGAGGCTGCACCTGATCGCCGGGCCCTCAAAGCCTAGAAAGCGTTGCGCCATGACGCATACCGCTCGTCACGTCGCGGGCGATATCAAATGGCGTGGGGCCAAATCGTCAGCGCGTACCCGCCAAACCAGGCAGAGACCACGGCGATCGCGACGATCACCGCGATTGCCGCTTCGGTGCGTCGTCGGGCGAGGCCGACCGCGACCGGGATCAACAGCGGAAAGGCCGGTTGCAGCAGGCGCACGTGTGATTCGATGAGCCCGTCGCTTGCCCATACCGTGGCGACTGTGGCGGCGCTGTACACCAGCAGGGGCCACGGCAGCCGCTCGCGGACCGCGATTACCAGCAGCAAAAGCGACCCCGCGAAGGCGACCAGCACAGCGAAATGATAGGCCGTGTTGTCCACCGACATCGTCGGCTCCACCGAGGAGTCGAACGGCAACGGGATTCGCGAGTGTTGCATCGGCCCGGCCGAGCGACCGTCTACCGCAATCAGCGCTCGCGGCCGAGATTACGTGTTGGCGTTACCGGCCTTCCAGGTTGCCCATGGGATGTTCCAGTCGCCCAATCCGTCGGTGCCGGGCAGCGTGGATCCCACCGTGTCGACGATCTCGACGACGTCGCCGCGTTTGGTGTTGTTGTAGAACCAGATCGCGTTGCTGGGACTGACGTTGAGGCAGCCGTGGCTGGTGTTGGTGTTGCCTTGCGCGCCCACCGACCACGGCGCGGAGTGCACGAAGATCCCGCTGTAGGAGATCTGCGTAGCCCAGTCCACATCCGTGCGATATCCGTTGGGCGAGTTGACCGGTACGCCATAGGTCGACGAGTCCATGATGATGTGACTGAAGCGGTTCCCGACGATGTAGACGCCGTTGTTGGTCGGTGTGCTGTTCTTGCCCATCGAGGTGGGCATCGTCTTGACCACCTCGCCGTTGCGGCGCACCGTGATCGTCTTCGTGTCGTCGTCGACGGTGGCGATCACCTCGTCGCCGATCGTGAAGTGCGTCTTGACATCCTCCTGGCCGAACAGGCCGTCGCCCATGTCGACACCGTAGATGTTGACCGAGACGTCGACTTGGGTGCCCGGCTTCCAGTAAGCCTCTGGGCGCCAACGCAATTCCTGGTTGTTCAACCAGTAGAACGCTCCCTCGACCGGAGGATCGGCGGTGATTTTGATCGCGCGCTGAGCGGCGAGCCGGTTCGGGATGTTCTCGTCGAAGCGAATCGCCACCGGCTGGCCGATGCCGACCACTTCGCCGTCGTTCGGCAGAACGTAGGCCGACGTGAGGTTTTCGGGCGAATGGGTCTTGAACGTCATGGTCTTGCGCGTGACGCCGCTGAGGCCAAGCGCCTCCGCCGTCAGCTTGTACTGCTTGTTGTAGCCCAGCGGCTCCGTCGTCGCCCACGTCAGACCGTCGGGGCTGACCTGTCCGGCCACCGGCGTGCCGTCGGGCCGGGCCAGGCTCACGGCACTGAGGACGCCGTCGCCTGCGGTGACGGTCACCGGCTGATCCACGGCGACCCCTACTGCGCCGTCGGTGACCGACGCCTGCAACTTCGGGACCAGCAGATCGGCGTATGGCGTGCCCTTGTCGGTGATGACCTGCGGGGCAGGCGGGGTAGAACTGCCACCGCAGCCGGCCACAACCAGTGCCGGGGTTACCGCGAGAGCGACCAACCATGACCGAAACCGACGCGGACGGGCCACCGAACGGACCTGCCACATACTTTTCTTCACCTCACTGCCACGTCACTGCCACGGCTAACTCGTTGACCTTCTTGGCAAGAGTCTAAGGGCATCACGGGGGTGCGGCGCGCCACTCCGCCGGTAACGCCGTTCCGCTGACGGGTGCCAGCTTTCGCCGGCGCGCGTTAGCCTGTTATCGTCGCCTGTCGACGCGCCGTTAGCTCAGTTGGTAGAGCAGCTGACTCTTAATCAGCGGGTCCGGGGTTCGAAACCCTGACGGCGCACC